>Ga0257115_1001913_pt1 | contig 13056 bp, 12 predicted proteins | sample SI112_100mmetaG_FD_194465 | JGI IMG/M metagenome (GOLD analysis project Ga0257115, IMG submission 194465) | Marine microbial communities from Saanich Inlet, British Columbia, Canada - SI112_100m | ecosystem: Environmental > Aquatic > Marine > Inlet | place: Canada: British Columbia | collected...
AGGCAACATAAGACCCCATACTATCATTAAGTTTTCTCCCAGCAAGGATAATATCAGGACTATAACCAACTTCCATTGCTTTATGGGTTAGGTAGTATGGATCAACACCTATGCAATGCCCCCCAACTAGTCCAGGAGAAAATGGAATGAAGTTCCACTTTGTCGCTGCAGCCTTAAGAACAGACTCTGTATCAATACCGAGCTTATTAAATATCTGTGAAAGCTCATTAATAAGTGCAATATTTATATCACGTTGAGTATTCTCAATAACTTTTGCCGCTTCTGCAATTTTAATACTTCCAGCTTTATGGGTTCCAGCTGTAATAATTTGCTGATATAGCTGATCCACTTCATTAGCAATTTCATTTGTGGAGCCAGAAGTCACTTTTTTAATATTCGTTAGCTTGTGCTCTTTAATTCCAGGATTAATTCGCTCAGGGGAATAACCACAGAAGAAATCTTTGTTAAAGGTTAAGTTAGAATGTTTTTCCAGTATTGGAACACATACTTCCTCTGTAACACCTGGATAAACTGTTGACTCATAAATAACAATATCCTTTTTTTTAAGAATTTTGCCTAAAAACTCGCTAGATTTCTTAAGTGGAGATAGGTCTGGTTTTTTATTACTATCGATTGGTGTAGGAACTGTAACAATAAAAATTTCACAATCTCGAATATCGTCAACTTGGTTAGTATATTTGAGATAAATTGCATCTTTAAGCTCATGAGATGAAACCTCCAGAGTATTATCATTGCCATTTTTAAGCTGAGAAATCCTCTTATTATCAATATCAAAACCAATAACTGTTCGTTTTTTCCCAAACTCAATAGAAAGAGGTAAGCCAACATACCCAAGACCAATTATCGCTATCTTTTTTTCATTTGATTTCATATTGAATAATTTATAGAATATAAAAAATTATATAAGAGGAGTTTTTTTATTGTTAACACAACCGCCAAATTCTTATTTTATCTTCTTTCTAAGAATTATGATATTCCTTATACCACCTAACAAAATTCTCAATACCTTGTCTCACATTCATACTAGGCTTATAACTAAATTCCTTAACCAAATCATCAACATCTGCATAAGTGTCTGGAACATCACCAGGCTGCAATGGAAGTAAATCTTTTTCTGCTTTAATTTTCAAAGAATTTTCTAATGCCTCAATATAATCCATCAACTCCACTGGATTATTATTCCCAATATTATAAATTCGCCAAGGTGCTTTTGAAGTTGCAGGATCAGGATTATCACCACTCCAACTTAAATTTGGCTTTGCAGGTTTATCTAGAACGCGCAGAACTCCTTCAACTATATCATCAATATAAGTAAAGTCTCTTCGATGCTTACCGTAGTTAAAAACTGAAATTTTTTTTCTAGCTAGAATTGCCTTAGTAAATTTAAATAATGCCATATCAGGCCTACCCCAAGGCCCATAAACCGTAAAAAATCGGAGCCCAGTTGTTGGCAAATTAAATAGGTGACTATAGGTATGCGCCATCAATTCATTAGTTTTTTTACTAGCAGCATAAAGACTCATTGGATGTTCAACATTATCATGAACTGAAAAAGGTGTCTTGGTATTAGACCCATAAACTGAACTACTGGATGCATATACTAAATGCCCAACATTGTTATACCGACAGCCCTCCAATATATTAACAAAACCAACAATATTGGTATTGACGTAAGCCATTGGATTTTCTATAGAATAGCGAACCCCAGCCTGGGCAGCTAAATTAACTACTCCATCAAATTGATGCTCGTTAAAGACTGATTCAACTGCTTTACCATCTTCAATATCCATACGTATATGACTATAATTTTTATGGTTAATATGACGGGCTAACCGAGCTTCTTTGAGCTCAGGATCATAATAATTATTATGATTATCAACTCCAATTACCTTATTGCCTCTCTCTAAGAGCCTAATTGAAAGTGCTGAACCAATAAAACCAGCTGCACCTGTTACTAATACCTTCATAAAATATTTATTAATATTATTTAATAATAAAATAGAAAATTTCTACTTCTTTGGATAGTTAAGTTTATCAGCATCATTTTTTAAAGAAATAATCTCATCTTTTAGTAAATTATATTCTTCTATTTTAATTCTAAGAAATTCAACAGTAAGAATTGCCTTTTCCTCAATACCTTTAGGTGTAAGAATGTAAATATAACCAACTTTGTTTGAACTTCGACTAAAGTTAGTAAGTTTTATAGCTCCTTTTTCAATTAATTTTTTCATACAATAATTTACCTTACCTAAGCTCACGCCCATTTCTTTAGAAAGCTCTCTTTGGGTATATTTTGGGTTTGCTTCTATCTTACGCAGAAGATCAAGATGAATATCTTTATTATTCATTAATTTAGTTTATATTGTATTGATTATCAAAAGTTAATAGCTACCGCACTGATGTTCGATTGCATTTGATCATCAGGTTTAAGTACTATTCTATCATCAAAACTTCTATTGTTCAACAAATGAACATCTATTGTTTTATAAAAAAAATTTGTTAAATTTGTTAAATTTGTTATCTTTTTTTTGTTTCTTTAAATACTAATTACGATACTTTATAATGAGTAAAACAAAATTAAACTATGATGAATAATAAAATAGATTTTAATAATAAGACTATCCTTATTACAGGTGGTGCAGGATTCATTGGAAGTAATTTAGCTATTTATTTTCAGGAAAACTTTCCAAAATCAAAAATTATTGTTTTTGATTGTTTTAGAAGTGATGAAGTGTTTCAAAATGGCAACCTCAAAAGCTTTGGTCACTTCAAGAACTTAATTGGATTCAATGGTGATATTATTTGTGGAAATATAAACAATAATGATGATTTAAGCCAACTAAATAAATATAAATTTGATTTCATTTTCCACCATGCAGCAATTTCTGATACTAGAGTATATGATCAAGAAATCATAATGAAAACAAATGTAAATTCATTTTATGATTTACTTAAAATTGCGCTAAAAGATCAAGCAGTAATGGTTTATGCAAGTTCTGCTGCTACCTATGGAAATCTTCCTTCGCCTCAAACTGTTGGTAAAGAAAATCCTGAAAATCCATATGGATTTAGTAAATATGCTATGGACAAAATAGCAACAAAATATTCAAATGAATATCCAGATTTAACAATTGTTGGATTAAGATTTTTTAATGTTTATGGGCCTAGAGAGTTTTACAAGGCTAAAACATCATCTATGATCATTCAGCTTGGTCATCAAATCCTATCTGGCAAAGCCCCTCGTTTGTTTAATAATTCAAATAAAATATTACGAGATTTTGTATCTATAGAAGATGTTATTCAAGCTAATATTAAGGCTTGTAAGCCTAAAAATAATGGTATTTATAACATTGCTACTGGAATCCCTAGAAGCTTTCAAGAAGTAGCTGATATATTACAAAAAGAACTGAAAACCAATCTAGGAACAGAATATTTTGCTAACCCTTATGATGGCTATCAGTATCATACTCAAGCCGATATTAGTTCTTCAAGAAAAAACTTAGATTTTGATCCAAAAATTACATTAGAGGAAGGAATAAGTTCTTATATTCCTGAAATTAAACGCTTATATGGTGAAGACTTTTCATGATTAATTTACAGAATAAATCACCTAAAGTATTGGTAGTTGGTGATTTGATAATTGACCAATATCTTTGGGGCTCATGTGAAAGGATATCGCCAGAAGCTCCTGTTCAAATAGTTAATATTGATTCAGAAAATATTGTCTTAGGAGGTGCAGGAAATGTTGTAAATAACCTTAAATCATTGGGTGCAAAAGTTGATGTAATTAGCGTTATCAGTGACAGTAAAACTTCTGAAATACTTCAAGGTTTATTAACAAACATAGGAGTAGATACAAAATATTTAATTTCACAAAAAGATCGAATTAATTCTAAAAAAAGTAGAATTATTGCCTCTCAACAACAGGTGGTTCGATATGATCATGAAAGTACTGAAGAAATTAATGATAAATCACAAAATCATCTTATTGATATTTTTAAGAAAATTGTAACAAACTATGAAATAGTCTTACTATCTGACTACAGCAAGGGTGTTCTGACGAGAAGCTTAACCCAATCATTAATCAAGATTTCTAGAAAAAATAATATTAAAGTTCTTATTGATCCAAAGGGTTCAGATTTTTCAAAATATAAAGGTGCCTTCCTTCTTACGCCTAATAAAAAAGAAGCCAGTGAAGCAACAAAAATTAATATTCAAGATAATGCTAGCCTCAAAGATGCCATTATTAGTATAAAAACTGAATGTGAACTTGATGTATCAATAATTACACTCAGTGAGAATGGTATCGCAATTTATGATAATAATCTGCGTACTCACCCAACTGTTTCTAGAGAAGTATTTGACGTTACTGGGGCTGGAGATACAATACTAGCCTCTCTTGGATTTGCTTTAGCATGTGGTTATGAGATTGATAATGCAGTTGAATTTTCTAACTTGGCAGCAGGAGTAGTTGTCGGCAAAATTGGGAGCTCTACTGCAACCCTTAATGAAATTATTCAACATGAATCAAACCTGAAAAAATCTTCAAGTGACGATTGTATTAAAACTCTAAAAGAAATTACTATCTTAAGCGAAGAACTTAGGGTTAAAAATAATAGAATTGTGTTCACGAATGGATGTTTTGATCTTCTTCATGCTGGGCATGTAAGATACTTAGAAACTGCCAAAAGTTTTGGTGATGTATTAATTGTTGGGCTTAATTCTGATCAATCGGTTGCTCGCCTAAAAGGGGAAAATCGACCTATCAATCATCAAATGGATAGGGCTTATATATTAGCAGCACTTGAGACAGTTGACTATGTAGTTATTTTTGATGAAGATACACCTTATCAATTGATTGAAGCAATAAAACCAATTACCTTAGTAAAAGGTGGGGACTATAAAGATAAAAAAGTGGCTGGTCAAGAAATTGTAGATGAACTAAAACTTGTAAAATTTATTGAAAACAAAAGTACATCTCAGATAATAAAAAAAATAAAAAAAGGAGGCTGACTTTGCAGCAAATAATCAAGCATGAGTTTAATGAACATTTAATAACTTCAAGGAAAACAATAGATTCTGCTGGTAATTCAATTCAAATGGCTGCAGAAATTTGTATAAATTGCCTAAAAAAAGGTAGCAAAATCTTGATATTTGGTAATGGTGGTAGCGCAGCTGATTCTCAGCATATTGCTGCTGAAATAGTAGGTAGATATAAAACTGAACGAAAAGGGTTGCCTGCTATAGCATTAACTACTGATTCTTCATCTATAACTGCAATTGGTAATGACTTTGGCTACTTGGATGTATTTAGCCGGCAAGTAGAGGCATTAGCAAACAAGGGGGACGTATTAATAGGTATTAGTACTGGCGGAACTAGTATTAATGTAGTCAATGGTTTAAAAATTGGTAAAAATCTGGGTTGTAAAGCTATTGGATTTAGTGGCAAAGATGGAGGTGATTTTAATAATTTATGCGATGTTAATATTGTTGTTCCTGCCTCAGATACACCAAGAATTCAAGAAATGCATATTGTTATTGGTCATACAATTTGTCATTTGATTGACCTGGCTTTCACTAAAAGTTAATCTAAAGATTTGACCGATGCTAATACATCATTAGCTTTAATGAGCTTCATGCAATTATTATGTTTTAATGGACACTTTCTTTTCATACATGGCTGACAATCTAACTCCTGTTTTACAATAGCACTTTGATCATTCATCCATTGAGATGTTTCTTGATGTTTTGTAGGCCCAAAAATTGTAACCGTTGGCACTTTAAAAGCAGCAGCCAAATGCATAGGTCCACTATCTCCTGTAACAAACATATCCAAATTAGAAATATGATAAATTAATTCTTCAATGGAAGTCTGGCCCACAAGATTTTGATAATTTAAAATATTACTTTTAAGTAGCAACTTTTCAATATCATTAGCAATACTTTTTTCAGCTGCCCCTCCAAAAATAAGGATATCAAATTTTTCAGAAAGATTTATTGCAACTTTAGCAAACTCTTCAGGTTGCCATCTCTTTGAATTACCATATGAGGCACCAGGATTAATACCAATAATGGGCTTCAAATTTATTTTTTTTTGACTTAAACGTGAATAAATAGTCAATTTTCCCGGTGCAAATGCAGTGCCCATAGTTTCATTAATAAAGTCATTATATTTTTCTACTTGATGCCTATCCTGATATTTATTTTTATTAAATTGGTATTTTGTTTTGCTAGAAATTAATTGTTTAAGAAATTTAGAGCGAAAAGAGCTTCTAAATGATATAAAAATATCAAATTTACCCAATTTATTTGATATTCTAAATAGTGAACTGTATTCTTTACTCAAAACAAAAGAACTACATATTTTTGGATGATTCTTTAGTGTCTCTGTTGAAAGAAATGAGCCAATAAGAATAATTTCAGATTTATCATAGTAATTAATTAAGTTTTCAATTGCAGGGGTTGCCATTACTGCATCACCTAACCAGGAAGGAATTTCTATTAGAATTCTCATCTAATCAATTTATAATGCTTCTTACTCAATTCTATTCCAAAAAAATTTTCAAGTTGAATCAATATCCGATGTTTTTTTTGTTTTTTATTTAGTTTATAGGTTGGATCAACTCTGTATACTCCAGAATTTTTTGGTAGCCAATTTTTCATAATTTCTGGATGGACCCCATTAAATTCTTTAATAATGGACTGATCCATTTGAGAATAATTTATTTTTTCATAACTCTCTCCCCAATACTTTTTTACTTTTTTACTTTTTAAATTCATTTGTTCTTCACTGCGAACCCAACCATAATGATAGCAATGAGCTCCAGTATGCTTTGCGTTAGGATATCTTCCCTTTTTATTACTATCCAATACTAGCCAAAATAATCCATCAGGTGCATAAGATCTAAGCGAATTTCTAATAATTCTTGCTTCTGAACGATACCACCCGGGTGAATTTACATAGCTATTAGAATTACCATAAAAATGAAAAAAATCAAAAACAAGTGCTTCCACATTTTGATCATACAAATTTACTTTCATAGATTCTCTAATTTTCTCTAATTCATTTTCATGGTAAACTTCATCTCCTTCAACATAAAAAGCCCAGTCACCAGTGCAATTGTACTGTGCAATCATTTTTTGTTGACCATATACAAATCCACGGTCTTGCATGGAATCGTTCCACTTTGAATAAATAATTCTAATTTTTGGACTCGAAATTGAATTTATAAGCGCCAAAGTATCATCTTCACTTTCACCAATGTTGATGACAAATTCTTCAACAATAGGTAACACTGACTGTATTGATTGCAAGAATGGATAGCCTAATATTTCTCCATTTTTAATAAATGTAAATGCACTAACTTTCATATTATTTCCTTGTTACTTTATAACCTTCGATGTAAAGTTCATCTAAATTACAGTCAATAAAATCGACTACAGCATCTTTTGGTGTTCTAACAATTGTTCTACCATGCAAATTAAAAGAAGTATTTAGACTTACTCCATATCCAGTAATGTATTTAAGTTCCTTAAGATAGCGATAGTAATTTGGGTTGTCCTGCTCCTTGACAAATTGAGGTCTAGCAGTTCCATCCACATGGACAGCACAAGGTAAATCATTTACAAACTCTTGTCTCATTCTAAAGGCAATAGCCATATGCTTATGAGAAAAACTATTTTTAAATAATCTTTCCCTCTCCTCCTCTAAGATTGATGGACAAAACGGTTGATAAGAAGGGCGTCGTTTTACTGTTGCGTTAATTCTTTGTCTAGTGTCCTCCATCATTGGACTCCCAATAATAGAGCGATTGCCCAAAGCTCTTGGACCAAACTCCATTCTCCCATGAAATAATGAACAAATTTTACCTTCTGCTACAGATTTTGCAGCCTCTTCAGGCCAATTAGCATTTTGATCTTCAACAATAATGCTATCAAAAGTATCAAGAGCTGTTTTTACTTGTTCACGAGAATACTCATCTCCAAAATACGGCATAACACAGTCTTTAAGCCAACTGATATCTTTATTTAACTGTGTGGCTTTTAATATAGCCCCTCCAAGAGCAGTTCCTTCATCGCCCATTGGTGGCAAAACATAAATATTATTAAAATTTGTCTTTTCATAGATATTCAGGCTCATTATTATATTAGCAGCCACACCACCCGAAAGACATAAGTTTTTAATTGGGTATTTTTCATAGACAAGATTAAGATAATCAACAACAGTATCTTCAAGATAATTTTGAACAACAGAGCAGAAATTTTCATCACCGATAATTGACCTCTTTGACTTTAAGAAATTGATATCATAAAATGGTTTGATTTTATTAATATCAAAATTAATACTCAAGGATTTTTCATCTATAAATGTTGCATCTTTTAATTGGTTCAATAAGTTTTGATCTGCACTGCCAAAAGCTGCTAGAGCTTCGACCTTACCTTCGTCATTATTGGCCCGAAGACCCATGGCCTCTGTAAAGTTTTGATATATGTGACCAATAGATAAATAACAATGGTCTCCATCTCCAAAAAAACTAGCTAACGACTCGCCTATTAGTTCATGATCATTGCCATTGAAAAGATATAACTTGCTAAAAAACCCATCCCCCTTTCCATCTATTGTAAGGGACAATGCCTTTTCAGAACTATATGGAGACAAGAAATATGCAGCACATGCATGGCATAAGTGATGGTCAATAAATTCAATTTCTTTAGGAAATAAACTGAATTTATTAAAAGTTTTCCTAATATATTTTGTCAATGTTATTTTATTATTCAACGAATTTTCTTTAATAAGAGCCCTCTTAACCCTTATAAAATAATAATTACATACACCAGGAAAATTTGAAATTATTGACTTTAAAATAATTATTTTTCTAGTTTTTTTTGAGATATTTAAATCTTTTATGTAAAGTGGATTATAAAAACTTCTGATTAATAACTCCAAATCTTTATTACAAGTCATTTTCCCTCTAAGCTCATTATCTCTGCCTTTATTCTCAAAGTCAGCCATTGAATGAGTAACGCAATCTATATCTTTAAAATCATATGCTTGCAATATAGGTGATATACCAATAGAATCATGTTTAATTCTTGTTACTCTCTCTGTACTCATCGCGAATACTGTTTTCTGCTTTGTGTCCAAAAGACATAGTGCGCTTTCATGTCCGTAAAATTTAGTGCCAACTATTCTCATACTTTTTTCTTTATTTGTTTTATAAAACCTAGACTGTATTTAATCACCTCATCAACACTGTAGTTTGATAAACCATAACTACTTGTTGCAAAAACAGTCTTACTATGTGTTGAAGATGGTGACCACAATCTAAAGCTATGTTTATTATTTTCATGTATTGAGACAATAGGCTTATCAAAAGCAGAAGCCAAATGGACTATTGATGTATCAGGAGAAATAATTAAATCAAGTTGATCTATCAAGGCCGCAACATCAATAATAGTTTTTGTAGTGTAGGAAGGAATAACAAAATCGAGATTTAATTCAGAAATTATCTCATTTGTTTTTGAGACTCTGCTAGGACTCATTAAGATAACTATTTTTATATAACTATAACTATTGTAAAGGCCTAAGCATATTTCTTTTAATTCTTTTTTTTGAATACTTTTTTCAGGAAATGATCCTTCTATATTAATTCCTATAACTAACTTACTTCCTAAAGAAGATATAAAGTCTTTAGCTCTTACTCTCTCAATTTTGCTGAGAAAAATATCATAACTATATTTGTTAGGTTCGATACCAAAGAAAATTAAAGTATCTAACCAAATTTTACTAAAATGACTTTTTATATCTTTTTCTGTCAGATAATCATACAACTTTAATTCACTGCCTTTAACACCATATCTACCATCTTTATGAATAGAAATAATTTTTTTTGGTTTTATAATTATTAGTCTGAAAATTGCATGAGGAATTACTGAATGTTCCAGTTCAATACATACATCAAACTTCTTTCTTCTCAACTTTAATAACTTAGGTAAGTCCTTAAAGAGACTATTTTTATAATTTATATATATATTGTCAATATATGGATTATATTTAATAACATCTTTGTTTTGTTCACTTGCTAGAACTGAGATACTGCAATTTGGATAAGCATTCTTCAATTCTCTGAATATTGGAGTTGTAACTATCATATCTCCAATTCTGTCATATTTTAAAATTAAAACTTTTTTAGACTTTTTTATATCAAATGAAGAGTTTTTCTTATTAGTTAATAATCTCAAAAGATAGGCTTTTATTTTTTTATTTTTTTTCATTTTATGCTTTCAGTTCTTTATCAACATGTTCTGAGATCAAATCAAAGCTTTTAGAAATGACTTGACCTGTGTCAATAGAGTTTAGACTGTTAATATCATTAGAGAATACAACATGATGATTGCTAGATTTTGGGTGCCAAGCCTCAAATGCTACCTTATCATCTCGATATATTGCTAATAAAGGTTTATTAAAAGCACATGCAATATGAACTAATGATGTATCAGGTGTAATTATTAAATCTAATAAATTTACCAATGCAGCAACATCTAAAATTGAATTTGTTGGATAAGAAGGCAAGACATATGAAGTCTTATCCTGTGTAATTAATTTATTAATTGATTGTCTAGATTCAGGCTTATGAAGCAATATTATCTTAATATTTTGACTTATAGAATATAGTCCAGTAATTATTTTGTCCATATCATTATCGGATATCCTTTTTTCGTAACTAGAGCCAGAAATATTTAATCCAATAACAATTTCCTTTGAATCAAAATTCTTAAGAAATGCCACTGCTCTCTCTTTATGTTTTTCAAGATAAAAAACATCATAATTTGTATTTGTAAACTTTATATTTAATAGTCTTAAGATATCTAAACATGTGTCTCTTTGGTGGTTCAATTTATCATCTGTATAAAAATCATAAGAGTAAAAATCTTTCGGCTCAATGCCATATCTACCCTCTCTTTTACTTACTGATAAAATAAACTTTGGGTTTACAAGCCTTAACATCAGAATAACTCTAGTAACTATTTTTGCCTCAAGTTCAACTGCTACATCAAAATTATGGCGTCTAAGCTTAAACAATAGGGGCAATAGTTTATTCCATTTATTTTGATATATATGAACGAAATCTATATAGGGGTTAGTAATAGCAATCTCTTGATTAGTTTTACTTGCAATAACCTGCAAATTACAATCCGGGTATGCTTTTTTTAATTCTCTAAGTATAGGACTACAGACAATCATATCGCCAATATTTTGATGCATCAAAATTAGGAATTTTGGAGAATTAGTAAGTTCTATTTTGTTAAATTTATGTTTGCCAAGATGTCTTAAAAAATATGACTTTAATATTATTTTAATGCTCATAAAATTGATCAATTCCCATCTTGCACCAATCAAGATTTTTATTAATTGTTTTTTTTAATAAATGCTCATTTTTTTTTAACGAAGCTCGATTGGCTTCAATATGCCAAAGATGGTATTGAATAGCATTAAATCTCAATGTTTTGCGATTAATACCTTTGTTCATCATTCTTACAAAAAACTCACTATCCTCTTTTCCCCAACCTTCAAACTCATTATTAAAACCGTTGACACTGATGCAGTCTTTTTTAAAAAACGCGGCATTACATGTTTTAATTCCACGTAAAAAATTTTTTTTAGTGCTGAATATATTTGAAAGAAAATTAGAATGTATTGCATTTTTTCGATTGACCAAACCAGCTTCTAAGAAATTAGAAATAGGCTTGTAACATTCTAAAACATCTCTTGTTCTTTTACCAGTCAATAAAACTCTTCTACCCTGAACAAAATATCCATTCTGGGCATTTCTCAAATGATCGTATATAAAATCCCTATGGAGCATCATATCGCCATCTATCATTACAATATATTCACCACTAGCTTTTGAAATTGCCCTGTTTCTTGATCTTGCAGCTCTAAAACCTATGTCTTCTTGAAATGAATGAGTTATTTTAAGTTTTGAATTTGATGCAAAGTCTTCAATTAAAGATCGAGTTTCATCATTACTTCCATCATCAGCAATAATAACTTCATTAGGTAATTTATTCTGATTTTCGACGCTCTTTAGGACAATTTTTAAAGCATCAGGACGGTTATAAGTTGTAATAATTAAACTAATTTGCATTTCTATTTTAAAAAACACTCAGTATTTGGGTAACATTTAACCACATATTTAAGTTTATAAAAAAAACCATGAAAATTTCAGCTTATATTATTGCTTACAATGAAGTCGATAAAATTAGTGATTGTATTAAAAGTGTTTTATGGGCTGATGAAATTATTGTTGCTGATTCTAATAGTACTGATGGCACAAGTGAAATTGCAGAAAGCCTTGGAGCAAGTGTTGTTCAAATAGAATTTAATGGTTATGGCAGCCTAAGAAATGAAGCAATTTCATTTTGCAATGGTGAATGGATATTTAGCCTTGATTCAGATGAACGCTGCACTGAAAAAGTTAGAGATGAAATCTTACTATTAATCAAAAATGCTCCTCTAGATATCTATAAAGTTCCGAGGAAAAATTTTTTTATGGGTAAGTGGATTAAATTCTCAGGTTGGTATCCAAATTTTAGGCAGCCACAACTCTTTAGAGCTGGCATGATGAGTTATGATAATAAACCTGTTCATGAAGGCTTTATAAGCCACAGCAATAAAAAAATTGGAGAAATACATAATGAAATTTGGCAATTTCCATATAAAAATATTGAAGAAGTGATGCAAAAAGCAAATCGTTATTCATCACTTGGCGCTCAAAAATTGAATGATAATGGTAAAAAAGGGTCTATCCTAAAAGCTTTCTTACATGCGTTTTGGGCATTTATTAAACACTATATATTTAAACTTGGATTTCTAGATGGGGGAGCTGGATTTGTGATAGCTTTTGGAAATTTTGAGGGCACTTTTTATCGTTATGTGAAGTTATATGAATTACAATCTGAATGGTCATCTCCAAAAAATAAACCAGTTCATAAAAATTAAATTTGTTCATACCAATGAAAGTCAATAAAACT
>Ga0257115_1001925_pt1 | contig 13009 bp, 8 predicted proteins | sample SI112_100mmetaG_FD_194465 | JGI IMG/M metagenome (GOLD analysis project Ga0257115, IMG submission 194465) | Marine microbial communities from Saanich Inlet, British Columbia, Canada - SI112_100m | ecosystem: Environmental > Aquatic > Marine > Inlet | place: Canada: British Columbia | collected...
CATTACCCATTAAAGTATGAATTAAACTTTGATCTTTTTTAAGATCTTTAGAATATTGAACTTGAAGTAAATTACGTGTTTCAGGATCAAGGGTTGTGCTCCATAATTCCTCTGGATTCATTTCACCAAGACCCTTAAATCTTTGTATGTTCATTTTAGATTTTTCTAAATCTAGTTCTTTTATAAACTCTTTAGAGCCTTTTTTGGTTTTTTTTAAATCTTTATTATTGCTAACTATGTAATCCTCTAACTCTTTTTCATCTTTTATATAAATTCCTTTAGAACCCTTATTAACCTTAAACAATGGTGGCTGAGCTAAATATACATGCCCATTTTCAATTAATTTATTGAATGGTTTGTTGTTAAAAAACGTTAATAATAAAGCTCGAATGTGAGATCCATCAACATCGGCATCAGTCATAATGATAATCTTTCCATATCTTAAATCTTTTAAGTCTATTTCTTGTACTTTGGGATCTAAACCAAGGGCGTTAATTAAAGTAACTATTTCATTAGAAGAAATCATTTTTGATAAAGTTTTTGTTCTTTGTTGTTCTGAACCATCTCCATTACCATTTTTTTTTAGTGTTAAATCTTCAACATAAGTGTTTAAAATTTTACCTCTTAAAGGTAAAACAGCTTGATTAGCTCTATTTCTTCCTTGTTTAGCTGAACCACCCGCTGAATCTCCTTCTACAATAAATAATTCTGTGCCTTCTTGTTTTCCTATTTGACAATCTGCTAATTTTCCAGGAAGACCACTCAACTCTAAGGCACCTTTTCGTCTTACATTTTCTCTGGCTTTTCTTGCAACATCTCTTGCCATAGCTGCCTGAATAACTTTAGCTAAAATTATTTTTGCAATAGATGGATTTTGATCGAACCATATAGATAATTTTTCATTTACTACTGTCTCAACTGTCATTCTTACTTCTGATGAAACTAATTTATCTTTTGTCTGTGATGAAAATTTTGGATCAGGTATTTTAGTAGATAATACACATGTTAAACCCTCTTTAATATCATCACCAGAAATTGCCAATTTATTTTTCTTAAGAAGATTGTTTTCATTGGCATATTTATTAATTACTCTTGTTAAAGCACTTCTAAAACCCAGCAAGTGTGTTCCACCATCTTTTTGATAAATATTATTTGTGTATGGAAAAACGTCCTCTGAATAACTAGCATTCCATTTTAAAGAACATTCTAACTCTATATTATTTTTTTTACCTTCTATATATATAGGTTTTTTAAATAAATCGTTTCCATTTTTATTTTGAAGTTTTTCTCTTTTTTCATCTAAAAAATCTACAAATTCAAGAACTCCTCCATCAAACTGAAATTCTGTTACTTTTTCTTTTTTTTGACTGGCATCAGTAAAAATAATTTTAATTCCTTTATTTAAGAATGCTAATTCTCTCATTCGCTTAATTAAGATATTGGCACTAAACTTTATTGAAGAAAATATTTTTTTTGATGGTAAAAAAGTTATTTGTGTTCCTGTGTGCTTGGATTTTCCCGTAACTTTTAATGGAGATTTAGCTTCTCCATCTTTGAATTCAATAAAATATTTTTTTCCATCTCTATTAATCTCTAATTGTAGTTGTTCTGATAATGCATTTACAACTGAAACACCAACCCCATGTAATCCACCAGAAACTTTATAAGAGTCATGATCAAATTTACCTCCAGCATGAAGTTGTGTCATTATTACTTCAGCTGCAGATTTTTTTTCACCTTTATGCATATCAACAGGAATCCCTCTACCATCATCGTTAACAGTTATAGTTCCATCATAATTAATTTTTACATTAATATTTTTGCAGTGCCCTGCTAAAGCTTCATCAATAGAATTATCAACAACTTCATAAACCATATGGTGTAAACCAGTGCCATCATCTGTGTCACCAATATACATTCCGGGTCTTTTTCTAACTGCTTCAAGACCTTTTAAAACTTTAATTGAGTCTGCTTGATATGAGTTTTTATTTGTCATTTTTTAATTTTAGGAAAAAATAATTATAACATTTTTTAAAAAAAATTGCTTATTTATATTCTGACATTTCATTCAAAAAACTCAAATAAAGGTTGATAAATATAGCTGATTTAATGGCGGAGAGAATGGGATTCGAACCCATGAAAGAGTTGCCTCTTTACACGCTTTCCAAGCGTGCGCCTTCAACCACTCGGCCACCTCTCCTTTTAAGGCTAGATAATATAATTACTAAATTTTTCCAAATTATCTAAAATATACTTTGGAAAATTATTATTTATATCTAAAACTTTATAAGTATGTCCACGATTGAATAAATCAATTTTTTTTTCAATTTTATCCCTTATTACTTCTTCCGAAGAAAATTCTTTTCCAGAAAACTCTTTATGTGCAAAAGTTTTTAATTTTAAAGAAATATCTTTTGGAGACATAAGATTGTTAAAATGCCATCCTGCATTTTCAACTATTTGTATACTTCTTTCTTTATCAATTCTTAAAAAACTATACTTAAGATTTTTAGTTAATATTTTTTGTCTCATAAAATTTATAGATTTTAAATTCATTTTTTTAACTACCCTTGTACCCTCCCAAGGTGATTCATATGGATTAAAAAGATTTAATTTATAATTAAAACAATCTTGTAAAAAAATTCCATATTTTTTTTTTAATTCAAAATTAATTAATAATTCAGGTCTAATAATTTCATCTGGATCAGAAAAAAATATCAAATCTTCTGGGAGAGCAAAGTCAAGATTCTCTATAATAAACTCTCTTTGTAAAGCTTGATTTTCCCATCTATTTGTATTTTTAGGAAAAGGCTTTTCTAATAAAATATATTTAATTTTATTTTTATCATATTCATCTTTAAAAATAAAATTTGGTTTTTTTAAATTACCTCTATGATCATAAATTGACTCACATACTAAAAAATAATCAACATAATTTGCTAAAATATTATAACGAATTTCAAACATAAAATTATTATCAAAAAAAGTGATGCAATCTATTTTTTTACTATTAGTCATTTTTCCAACTATCTAAAATTTTCATATTTAATAGAGTTTCTTCTATTTTCATTCCTGGGTATAAAGTTTGTTTAAGTCCACTTAAAACACTTTTGCTGATATTTTCAATTTCATATGAAAAAATATTTTTATCTAATGTATTTTTAATCACATATGTCTTATCTTTAAGAACTATTTTTATGTCATTTATTCCAAGAAAAGTATTATTTACAATTATATCACCTTTATCACCTCTTATTATAGTATTATTACCAAGATTTTTTTTGAAAGACGCTTTGACTTTTGAAATAAAACTATTTCCAAAGACAATTTCAGCTTTAGAGTCTATATCTACACCCGTTTCACCTATTTCTCTTTCTAAATTAATTAATTTAAAATTTTTGTACTCAATATTCTTTACTAATGAACTTACTAAAAGGCTAAAAGATGTTGGATAGCAACCTAAATCTAATATGCATCCACCTCCAAACTGTTTGCTGAACTGTCTACTGTTCTTATTAATTTTTCTCTTTTTTTCAAAAAAAATAAATTTTTTTTTAGTCAAAATATTTACTCCAAAAGAGGACTCCATTGACAAAACGTTTCCAATTTCATTATTTTTTATCAGTTCAATAACTCTTTGTATTTGTGGGTCATATCTATACATAAAACCTTCTGAAAAAAATAAATCATTTTTTTTGATAATTTTTTCTAGTTCTTGAGCCTCAAAAAAATTTAATGTTGCAGGCTTTTCAACTAAGACTTTTTTCTTATTTTCAAAACATTTGACTATCCATTCATAGTGAAGGAAATTTGGTAATGATATATATATTATGTCAACATCTTTACAGTGAATAAGGTCATCATAATTATTGAAGAGAAATTTATCTTCAATTTTAAATTGATTTTTAAATTTAGATAATTTTACTGGATTTCTACTTGCTACAGCTAAAATATTTGAGTTACGTACATCAAAAAATCCTTCTAAAAACTTTTGAGCAATATTGCCAAGCCCAATTACTCCCCAATTAAGTTTTTGCATGGATTACTCCTTTTTAATTTCAATGAGGATTCATTCATAAAGTTATGATCATACATATTTTGTTTAGGTATATTTTATTTTTCAAAGTAATTATTTATTTTTGAACAAATATTATTAATTTCTTTATTCTTTAGTTTATTATGCATAGGTAAAACTAGAACACTCTTAGTTGCTGTTAGCGCTTTCTCAAAATCTAATTTTGTTGTTAATTTATTATTAAAAATATTTAAATGTTTAAGTTTATTTAAGCTATAAAAACCTGGTCTGCATAATGTTGAGTTTTTATTTAGAATTTTCATTATATTTTTTTTATCTTTTTCTTTTTTAAACAAAATTGGAAAACCCCATTTAATAGGATTAAAATTTTGGGGAATCTTCATTAATGTAAAATTATCATTATTTAATAATTTTTTATTATATAATTTTTCTATTTTTTTTTTTTTATTCATAATATCTCTAATTCTTAAAAGTTGAGAATATCCTATTGAAGCTAATAAATTGCTTAATCTAAAATTACCTCCATTCATTTCATAAAAATAAGGTTTATTATTTTTTTGACCATGATTACGAAGAGTTTTTAACTTTTTACAAATTTTTTTTGAATTAGTTAAAATTACACCACCCTCACCAGAGATAATTGTCTTCGAAGCATGTAATGAACTATAACTTATAAGTTTTTCCTTATTATACCAATTGCAACTTCCAACATAATTTTTTTTATACTTTGAAAATATAACTTCTGAAATATCCTCAATTACATATAATTTTTTTTTTTTTGCAATAGCCTTAACTTTTTCTAGGTCACATATGCTTCCATAACTATGTATTAATAAAATTGCCTTAGTTCTTTTATTAATCTTTTTTAAAATTTGATCCTCATTAATTTGAAGATTATCTAAACTAATATCAACTGGTATTGGAACTAAGCCCATTAACTTTAACATATGAATAGGGCTTATATAAGAAAAAGAAGGGACTATTACTTCATCACCTTTTTTAAAGTTTAAGCATATTAAAATCAATAGTATTGCATTAGTTCCATTATTTACTGAAATACAGTGATTGGTTTTAGTGATTTCTGACAATTTTTTTTCAAAACTTTCAACGTAGGGTCCAAAAGAAATCCATCCAGAATTAATTGCTTTTTTTAAATTTTTTTTTTCGATTGATGTTATTTGGGGATCAACAAACTTTACATTATTCATACATTTTTAATTTTATTGCTTCAATGGTATATCTTAAAAAAACATTTAAAAATTTTGTTTTAGATGTTCCATAAATCCTATTACCATATTTTATTTGAATTTCATCTAATTTGATACTTTTTTTATTCAAAAAATAAATTAATCTAAAAAAATAGTCTCCATATCCAAAAAATATTTTTCTTAAATTCATTTTTTGTAAAATTTTTTTTCTAATAATGAAAAATCCACTTAAAGAATCTGTATTTTTAAAACCAAGAAATCTTGATAATATTACACAATAAAAATAACTGAAAATAAATCTGGTTTTAAGAGTTTTAAATTTAACATTTTTGAATCTAGAACCACTTATAAAATTTAATTTTTTTTTTTCAAAGTTTTCTATAAGTTTTGGTATATCCTTAGGGTTATGATTAAAATCACAATCCATTACTATTACATTTCTTCTATTTGATATCAACAATCCTTCATATATAGATCTACTTAAACTTTTATTTTTATATCTTATTAAATATTTAATATTTTTAAAACGTTTCTTTTTTTTTTTTAAAATTTGTAATGTTCCATCATTACTAAAATCATCAACAACAATAATCTCAAATGTTTTTGAAATATTAAAAATTTTATCTATTATTAAGTTTAAGTTTTTTGCCTCTTTATATGAGGCAAGTATTATTGAGTACATTAGAATTAATAGTTATTAAAGTTTTTTACACAAAGATTATTAATTTGATACACTAAAATATTATCGTTAATTAGATTTTTAACATCAAAAGTACATTTATTCAAAAAATTAAAGTCTTTAATTGACTCATTAAAAACAGATACTTTATCATCTATAATTAAAAACTTTATATCATTTTGTATAATTTTTTTTCTAAAAAAATTTTCAAATTTTAATCGATATTTACTATCCTTGCTTGGATAAGAAACTCCAGTATGCCAATATTTTACTGGAGAATAATCTATCATATTTAAAATACTATTATAAATTTGATAGTCAGTAATAAATATATAATTCTGATCTAATTTTTTTAATAAATTAATTTTCGACAAAAAATCTTTTTTTTCTTGATCTTTATTCAGCTTATAACTTGTGTTCCAATTGAGATTTTTAAAACTTTTATCTATTTCTGAGCCATTAAAACTCAAATACGCATTATCTCTATTAATATCTTTATATTTCCTAGAGTCTATTGATGTTTGAAAATAATAAATAGTAGAAAAAACTAAATATACAAATAGTAATACCTGAGTACAAAATAACTTTTTTCTTTTTAAAATTAGAAAAATAATCACTATTAAAAATAAGAAAAATTCAAATGCCGCAACATAAAAATTACTTTGTCCTAGCCTAAACCAGCTATAAAAAATTATCAAACTGTAAACATAATTTAAAGAATTTATATTTTTAACTTTATGTTGAATTTGATAAGTAAAAAAAGCTACTATTGGTAGCGCTACAAAGCTCATAGCTGCATTATTTGTATGTAGTTCATAAAAGTAGCAGATAAAAATTAGAGATAATGCAATAAAAAAATCAAAGTTTATTATTGATAACTCAAAATCTTTTCTCAATTTATAATAAAAAAAAATATAATTAATAATAAGAGGTAATATTAAAAAAAATAAAAAATATATATTTGATAATTTTTCTTGAAAAAAATCATAACTTATCCCTTCAAGTCTATTTGATCCTAAATTTAAAGATAAATAAAAATACTGCTCTATAAAATCACTGATTTCTATGGAATATATTTTAAGAGCGAAAATAAGTACAAAAATACAAGCTAAAGAAATAAAGCATAGTTCTTTAAAAAGATAAAAATTTTTTTTTTTAATAGAATATATGAAATATACAAATGAAATTAAAACTAAAAAATATGCAGATGGTACTTGTTTTACCAAGAAACCTATAAAAAGTAATATGGGAGATAAAAGAAAAATTATTTTATTTTTTTGGATTAAACCTACATAAAAAAATAATAATGAGCACAGACTCAAAATCCAAGCATGATGATCAACACCAGGTACTCCATTGTTTGGATAACCTAATACTGACAAACTAATACAAAATAAAAATATAAAATAAATATTAACCTTTATTTTTTTTAAAAAAAAATAAAAAATTCCACAAAATATACAATTTAATACTGATGCATGAACAACTAAAGAAAACCAGCTAACTCCAAATAATTTATAAAAAAAAGATTGTGTAAGACATAATACTGGCCCTGTAACAGAATAATAATCTTTGAAAGGAATATCTCCTATTAAAATTCTATATCCACAATTATAATTTAAAAAATCATCAAGAGGTGTTAAACCTTGATATCCATAATATTGATTAATAAAGAAGGAAAATATTAATAAAATTAAAAAAGTTATACCATTATATAAAATTTTTTTATTTAAACTCATCTAGAATTATTTATAAAGTATACACAATGAAAAAAGTAGCCTTAATAACTGGTATAACAGGTCAAGATGGTTCGTACCTTGCTGAATTTTTATTAAAAAAAAATTATAAAGTTTTTGGAATTAAAAGAAGATCGTCTTCGTTTAACACAAAAAGAATTGACCACATCTACGACAAACCACATCTACAAGGAAAGTTTAATGTTTATTATAGCGATCTATTAGATGGTACTAGTTTGTACAATATTATAGAAGAGACAAAACCTGATGAAATTTATAACCTTGCTGCACAATCTCATGTACGGACCAGTTTTGATGTGCCTGAATATACTTCTGATGTAAATGCACTTGGTACGTTAAGACTACTAGAAGCAATTAGAAGATTGGGGAAAAAGAAAAAAATAAAATTTTATCAAGCATCAACTTCAGAAATTTTTGGTAATACCACTTCACCACAATCTGAAAAAACAGCTTTTAAACCTGCTAGTCCCTATGCAATATCAAAACTTTATGCTTACTGGATTACTAAAAATTACAGGGAAGCATATAAATTATTTGCAGTTAATGGTATCTTATTTAATCACGAGGGTTGTAGACGTGGAGAAACTTTTGTTACTAGAAAAATTACAAAAGCTGTTGCCCGAATTTTTCATGGTAAAAATGAAGTAATTTACTTGGGAAACTTGGATGCAAAAAGAGATTGGGGTGATGCTGAAGATTATATTCAAAGTATGTGGAAGATGTTACAACAAAAAAAACCAGATGATTATGTAATAGCAACAGGTAAAAGTTACAGCGTTAGAGAATTTGTCAATGAGGCTTTTAAAAATATCAATATTAATATTAAATGGAAAGGTGCTGGTTTAAATGAGTGTGGTTATGATGAGGTTTCAAAAAGAATATATGTAAAAATTAGTAAAATATATTTTAGGCCAACTGAGGTTTTTGAGCTAAAAGGAGATGCAAGGAAAGCCAAAAAAATTCTAAAGTGGAAACCAAAAATATCTTTTAAAAATATGGTAAAAAAGATGGTTAAATTTGATATAGAGGACTCTAAAATAATTAGCTCTTATTATTAATCTTTAAAACTCCAATAAATGCTTCCTGAGGAATTTCAACTCTTCCAAATTGTTTTGATCTCGCTTTTCCCTTTTTTTGTTTTTCAAGTAATTTTCTTTTTCTATCAGTTGCTCCGCCACCGTGAATTTTTGTTAAAACATCTTTCTTAAATCCTTTAATTGTTTCTCTAGCAATAATTTTTCCTCCAATTGCTGCCTGAACAGGAATCATAAAATTATGTCTAGGAATTAAATCTTTTAACTTTTCACACACTTCTCTTCCAGTTCGTTGAGCAAAATCCTTGTGTATCATCATTGCCAAAGCATCTACAGGCTCTGCATTTACCAAAACTCCTAGTTTAACTAAATCTCCCTCTCGATGTTCTATAATTTCATAATCAAAACTAGCATAGCCACTTGTCATTGATTTTAATCGATCATTAAAATCAAAAACAACTTCGTTTAAAGGTAATTCATAATTCACTACCGCTCTATTTCCCGAATAGCTTAAATTAGTTTGTATGCCTCTTTTATCCTGACACATCTTCATTATTGGGCCCAAATATTCATCAGGTGTAATTATTGTAGCTTTTATCCAAGGCTCTTCTATTAACTTAATTAATGTTGGCTCAGGTAAACTTGAGGGATTATGTAAATTAACAACATCACCATTGTTCATGTAAACTTTATATACAACACCTGGAGTGGTCGTTAATAAATTAACATCAAATTCTCTCTCAAGTCTTTCAGTTATAATCTCCAAATGAAGTAATCCTAAAAATCCACATCTAAACCCCAGACCAAGAGCAGAAGAAGACTCTGGCTCAAACGAAAAACTTGCATCGTTTAGTTGAAGTTTTGCTAGTCCATCTTTTAATTTTTGATACTCAGAGCTATCTACGGGAAATAATCCACAAAATACTACAGGCTTGCTAGGTTTAAAACCTGGTAAAGCTTCTGTTAAAGGTTTATTGGCATCACAAATCGTATCACCAACTTTTGTTTCTGATAAAACTTTTATACCTGTGGTTATAAATCCAATTTCACCAGTATGTAATTCGTTTATGTCTGTAGGTTTAGGTGTAAATACACCAACTTTTTCTACAATATATTCTTGGTCAGTAGACATCATTTTAATTTTCATATTTTTTGAGAGTTTTCCATCAATTACTCTAACTAGAATAACAACACCTAAATAAGTATCATACCAACTATCAACTAATAAACATTTCAAATCAGATGAGCTTTCTCCTTTTGGAGCTGGCAAAACATTAATTATTTGTTCTAAAATATCATTAATACCCTCACCAGTTTTTCCAGAACAAGGAATGGCACTTTCAGTTTCTATTCCTATTACTTCTTCTATTTGTTTTTTTGTTTTTTCAAGATCAGATGCGGGTAAATCTACTTTATTTAATACAGGTACTATTTCATGATTTATATCTAATGCTTGATAAACATTAGCTAATGTTTGAGCCTCAACACCTTGAGTGCTATCAACAATAAGTATTGAACCTTCACAAGCATATAGAGATCTACTAACTTCATAACTAAAATCTACATGACCCGGTGTATCAATAATATTCAAAATATAATTCTTACCATCTTTTGCTTTATAATTAAGTTTTACCGTCTGAGCCTTAATTGTAATTCCTCTTTCACGCTCAATATCCATTGAGTCTAAAACTTGAGCTTTCATTTCCCTTTCTGTAAGTCCACCACAACTGTGAATTATTCTATCTGCTATTGTAGATTTACCATGATCGATATGAGCAATAATTGCAAAATTTCTAATATTATCAATATTACTCATTCGCTTTAAGAACGTATCTTAGCACCAGTTTTGTTTTCAACTGTTTTAATTATAGAATTATTAATCTTTTCTAAATCATTATCATTCAATGTTTTTTCAGATGATTGTATAGTGACACTAATTGCTATTGATTTTTGATTTTCTGGAATATTTTCACCCTCATAAACATCAAAAACTTTAATATTGCTTATTAGTTTTTGATCCACGCTTGAGACAGCATTAATTAAATCTTGTGCTTTAACTTCTTTATTAACTATAAAAGCAAAGTCTCTCTCAGATTTTTGATAGTCTGAGACTTCAAATTTAGTTTTTTGGTCTTTTAATGTTTTTTTTGGTAATTTTAAATTATCTACGAAAATTTCAAAACCCACCAATGACTCTGTTTTAATATCTATTTTTTTTATAATATTTGGATGAATCTCACCAAAATAAGCTGCTATTTGATCTTTACCTCTATTTAAAAATAATCTACCTGACTTACCTGGATGGTAGTAATTTGGTGTTTCACTATCTATAAAAAATTTATCCGAATTATATCCAGCTTCAACTAAGGTTTGAACTACATCTCTTTTAACATCAAATACATCAACATTTCTCTCTTTTTCAATCCATGATAGTCTTGATTTTTTACCTACTGACAATCCACAGACCACCGTGTTTTGTTCACCTGGGTTTGAGCCAATAAAAATTGGTCCTATTTCAAATATTGATAAATCTTTGAAACCTCTGTCCAAATTTTTATTCATATACATAATTAAATTTGAGAATATTGAGTTTCTTAAAACTCCTAACTCTGAACTTATGGGATTTACAATTTTAATTTCTTTATTCTTATCCTTAAAATGATCATTGTAATTTGAGTCTGTAAACGACCAAGTTATTGTCTCTAAATAACCTTTTGAAGCAATTGCTCTTTGTAAAAAATGAAATAACTTTTGTGACTGAGTTAGAGTAGATCTAATTCTTTCTTTAATTGGGTCTATAATTTTTATCTTATGGTAACCAGTTATTCTTACTAACTCTTCAACAATATCTATTTCCTGTGAAATATCTGGTCTCCATGTTGGAATAGTTAATTTTAAATATTTTTTTTTTTTTTTAATTTTGAAACCAAGGTCTTCCAGTATTTTGAATATCTCCTTAGTTGAAATTTTAAATCCCGTTATTTTTTCAAATAAATTAGTGTCAAATTTAATAGTTTTTATTTTACCTGTTTCAATTCTTTGAATATCAATTTTACTAATTTCTCCACCACAAATTTCTTTAATTAATAATGCCGCTTTATTTAGTCCATCTTCGATAGACAATGGATCAATACCCCTTTCAAACCTAAACTTTGCGTCTGTATCTAGGTTTAATTTTTTTGATGTGCTTCTAATAGATCTAGGTTCAAAATATGCTGACTCTAATAAAATATTTTTAGTGTCAAGCTCTGTACCAGATCTTGTACCTCCGATAATTCCACCTAATCCCAATACACCTTTATCGTCACAAATTACACACATCCCATCATCTAATTTGTAACTTTTATTGTCTAAAGCTAAAAACTCTTCTCCAGATTTTGAATTTCTAACTACAATACCTTTTACAATTTTATCAGCATCATAAGCGTGTAACGGACGATTAATATCGAGCATTACATAATTAGTAATATCAACTATTGCTGAAATTGGTTTTTGCCCAATTGAAACTAATTTATCTTTTAACCACTTAGGACTTTCAGTATTTTTTACATTAGTAATTAAACAACTGCCAAATGCACTGCATCCTTGATTTTTTTCTTTATTAATTTTTACTTTTACAGTTTGCTTAGTGTTTGATTTAATTTTTTTTTCTTTTAAATTTTTTAATTTTCCAAAACCTGAGGCAGCAAGGTCTCTAGCTATTCCTCTAACACCAAAACAATCTGGTCTATTAGGGGTAATTGATAGATCTATAAGATTAGAGTTTGATTTTGAAAAATAACTTTTTCCAATATTCTTTTCATATTTTTTTGAAGATAATTCTGTTATTCCATCGCTTTCATCAGATAAATTCAATTCAGACTCAGAACAAAGCATTCCATAAGAAGTAACGTCTCTAATCTTAGCCACTACTAATTTTACTTTACTCTTTGGAACAATAGCACCAGGAGGAGCATATATTGTTATCAATCCCTCTCTTGCATTAGGCGCACCACATACAACTTTTTTAATTTCTTTCTCTCCCACATCAACATCACAAACTTTAAGTCGATCTGCATTTGGATGTTTTTCTGTCTTTAAAATTTTTGCTACTTTGAATAAATCAAGACCAGCAGATAAGTTTTCTAAACTTTCAACCTCAAGCCCAACATTTGTTAACTGTTCTAAAAGCTTGTCTTCTTTTAATTTTGTATCTAAATGATCTTTTAACCAATCAAATGTAATTTTCATCGACTCAAGCCTCTATAATTTGTTGGTACATCCAGAGGATCGAAACCAAAATGATTTAACCATCT
>Ga0257115_1001935_pt1 | contig 12950 bp, 16 predicted proteins | sample SI112_100mmetaG_FD_194465 | JGI IMG/M metagenome (GOLD analysis project Ga0257115, IMG submission 194465) | Marine microbial communities from Saanich Inlet, British Columbia, Canada - SI112_100m | ecosystem: Environmental > Aquatic > Marine > Inlet | place: Canada: British Columbia | collected...
TAGAAGGTTGGGACTCTCACCAGCCTTACGTTGGTCGAAGGCTTTATCTCGTGGTTCATGGTTTCATAGGAGACTAGAACTCTATAGAGAGACACCCGAAATAGCATCAATAGCTATGGATAAGATGTTACAAGATCGATTAGAAGAACTTGAGGAAATATGCCAAACAATTGGGATCAAAGGTGAATCTAAAGATGGAATAATGGAAAGGGAAAAAAGGGACTTTTGGTGTGCTCTAGGTTGGTATGAAACCTCGATGCATCTAGAAACACATCAGAAGATCCCAACTGTTCATGAATTTTTAACACAAGATCATTTCCAGCATTTGGGTTCTGAAGTAGGTATAAGATTACACTTACCGAAGACCCATAAGCTGGGCAAGGTTTCTCTCACAGGAATGTATGACCTTCTTCTATATCATAAAACACAGAATGTCATATTCATAGTAGATGCAAAGACCACTTCATTTAGACCTGAAGATAGGTTGATGACTTGTCCACTTGAATTCCAAACACAACACTACATGAACACACTCAAAATTGCATTAGAAAATAATCTATTGCAACCTAAATATGATCTACCTAAAGATGTAAAAGTGGGGGGTATGATTCATATCGCTGTTCAAAAACCAACAATAGAATTTGGTATGAAGGATAGAGACTGCGAAGAAATAGAACACACTCTTCAACGTGGTCCCCGTAAAGGTCAAATAGAAATCCGAAAAAACTATTTTGGAGAACCTAGATTTGATAACTATATTAAAAGATGTAACGATTGGTATAGAGGACAGGGGGAATATGAACATAACGCTGAGAAGTGGGCTATGTCTCCTCCTATTAACTATAGTCTTACATATGGAACCATGTTATTGGATCAAGATTATATAGATGAATATCACGGAAGAGTAAAATTAATTAATCAATATGTTAATTGTAAACCTTATCCTAAAAACTTCCCCCGCTCTGTATCTCATCTACAACAATTTGGAAGGATGTCTCCATTTACACCCTTCTATATGACACCGCCTAAAGAATGGCCTGATATAATTCAATCTCAATCTTTCATACAACTAGATAGAGATGAAGGTGTAGATTTTATTATTGACTCTCCGTGTCCCGCCCGCTAGCGCGAGGGCGGGACACTACGATATTTGTTTTTTTAATAAGGAGTAAATTAAATGGCTAGTAACCCATTACTAAAATTTAGAGATGAGATATTACAAAAAATTGTTTATCCAAAATTGTATGGAATTATCTATGCAAATAAAGGAGATATTTCTCAAACAGAATTATGGAAAGAGTTTAGAGAAAAGAATGATTGTTCTGTTTCTCTACGAGAATTCAAAGAGTGGATGAATGATCTAGGATTACAAGAATCTAAAGTAACTACTTGGAACTGTCCTGAAGATTCTAATCCCGTTCAAATAGAAACAGCAAATGCATCTAGAATGCCTAGTTATACCCCACCCCCACTCCAAGCCATGGAGGAAATGAATTACAAATCAATGAGGGAAGAAGTATCTATCCCTACAGACCCAAATATAAATTTCGATAATGAATAGGAGAAACACATGACTCAGACACAGGACTTAGCAGTAGGAAAAACTGGAGCGCAGAAGTTTTCTGGCTTAGGTTTTTCAGGACAGAAGATGGTACATCCACCCGGACAATTACTAGGACTCCTAGTTGGTATGCCCGGTACAGGTAAATCATCTTTTATACAATCAAATCCAAATGCATTCATCATTAATGCTGATGGAACATCCACAACAAATCCAAATCCACAAGCTTGTATATGGCCGGGTGTTACACCTAATGGTGAACCAATGGACGTTAACAAGCAGAAAATGGTTCTCACTTGGGAAGCAATTGAGAAGAAGAAAGAACAATTAATTAAACTTTCGGAAACAAATGCTTCCAGACCACAGACAATCATTCTTGATAGTCTTGGTCCTGCAATACAATTGATGAAAGATCATGTAACTAAAAAAGCAGGTCGTGAGAATTGGAAAGATCTTGACGGTCGTCGTGCATGGGATGACGTATACGACGGCTTGTTAAGATTTTCTTTGGATCTTCGCAGACACGGGTACGGATTCTTTTATATCTGTCACCTCGTTAACGCAAAGATTCCACTAGGTGATGATCGATATACTATCAGACCAGAACTTACAATCACTGATAGTTTTTATAAAAGGTTATTTCCTATGTTCGAACTCGTTGCAGCATTCGAATCAGAATGGGTTTCAGAATCTAAAGTAGAACAAATGAAAGGTATCGGTGGTAAACCGGGACCAAAGAAAACCGTAACCGTAAGAACACAAAAACATTTTATGACAATTAATGATGAGTCCCTTGCGGGCATCACTAAATGTCGTGTACAATTACCCGACCGTATTGAACTTCCACAGGAGTCTGCGTGGACTTCATTCGAAGAACAATACATAACCGCTCAGAAAAAGGATTAGCACTACTATGAGTATCTCTAACGAAACGAAGGCAATCTTCGCAAACATGCAAAACGATTTTGAATCGTCGCAAGCAGACCAAGGCTTGGGTTCACTAGGTGAATGGCCAGCCAAAGGAGAACATGCTTGTTATGTTCTCGATGTAAATGTACAACCCGGAACTTTCCGTCAAACATCTGATCGTCAAGAATTCCCTGCTGTTACAGCACAATTCCGTTATCAATTGTGTGAAGATCCAGATCGTACAGAACCACTAATCTGGAATGGTGCACCTATGACTATTCCAAATGATTCTTCAATTCTTACCCACGAAGGTTCACAAATTCGTGCTAAGATTGAACTAGGTCGCCTTAAAGGTCACCTCAAGACTATTCTTGGATATGAACCTACAAATTTAGGCGGTGCATTTGAGGAAGTAGAAGCCAAATTAAATGGTGATTCAACTGTTGCATGTATGGTTCGATGTCAGTATACTGAACGAGGCACATCCACTTATAAAAGTGAATACCTCCTGTCATTACTTGGCAGTTAATAATTAGAACCCCCACTCTTAGGGCTCCCCGATCCTTCCCGGTGACGGGAGCCCCATTTAGTAGGTACCTTCTTTAACAGGATCCTTGGTGAATAAAGGTGACGGGCAGAGGGTATCTACTAATTGATTGAGTGCGTCCGGTAAAGCAGGATAAAATATGAAGCACACCTGCTTCAATCAATGTACGGAGCCACGGCTAGACGGGCATCGATGAGATAATCTTGGCATCTCTAACGTACAAACTCAACCTGTGATTCAGAGTATAAAAGAATCCGAGTGATGGGCGTAACCCATCGACAATCTATGGGGAGTAGTAGTATGGGTCTCCGTCGGTAACCAAGATAGAGCCGGGACGCTTGGACGCTACTGCTCCCCTACCAATCCACGCTTTAATAGCGGATCAAGAGCCTAGCGAGGTTGAACCCCTACCAATGGGAGGCTCTCCGCACAATCTAACGGGGTGTAGTAAGACCAGAGTGTCTTTGACAATGAACGAGAGATAAGATATATACCAGGGCTCTCCTACTACACCCTACAATCTAATGATCCCATCTTGTTGATGGGTTAATAAAGTGGGGGGGATTTTAACATAGAAGGGCTTCCGTGTCATTTACCCCCCCACAATTTTTTTTTAATAGGAGAACAACAATGAAAGAATATTACGAACAACTGGTAGGAGCTACTATAACTCACTACGAAGAAGTAAAGGATGATCATGCAGATGATCCGTTTCCTGTATTTCTTATGAAACTAGAAGACGGAACTAAAGTACAGGTAGATGTAAGCCGTGATGAGGAGGGCAATGGTGGGGGTTTCCTATTCATTGCACCAGCACTATGATACACGGTCAAGAAATGTGCTGCACTAAGTGTGGCGAAACAGATGAACTCGTTGAATATCATATGGCAGGATGGTCAGTAAATGCAGACTATCGACCTACTCCAGATTGGGGCGGTATAGACTATCCTACTGAATACATATGGTGTGCTGCATGTGAATGTGAAACTGATATAGAACCCTTTAACCAATGGCACGAGAGGAAAACAAATGAATAAGATACTGGTACTACCTGACGGTGAGATATGTAAATACTATGCCTCTTACTTTGAGGAGGAGGAGAATAACAATGCGTAGACCAACACTAACAAGAAAAAGAATAGAAGGATTTTTGTATGGCATGGCATTCGCCCAAGCCGATATTGAAGCAATGACCGAAAGCGACCAAAAGTATTACAAAAAAGAAATTGATGAGTTTGAAAGTGCATGCGACTATCTTGCAGAATTATCTCAATGGCACAGATGGAAACAAGAACAAAGGAAATCCGTAGGTAATCCAGAGGAGGATGAGGATGAGTGAACCAGAGTATGATAAGTACAGAGATGTAGAGATATGGTATATATGTCCTACATGTAATAAGACATTCGAAGTAGATGAACCCGACAATTATTGTGAACACTATAAGGATGATGACCAATGAATGAACATACAAACATAAATGTATGGGACGTAACATTCTGCAAACACGATGATGATGGCAACACGTTATTAAATGAGGACGGAACTGTTCAATTGTTCCACGCCCCTAAGATGGACTATTCGAACATTAGCGAGTATGTAGAAGAAGAGGATTTGATTTACATCGAAGAGGAGGATAAAGATGAGAAGTAAAGATACTAGACATGAAGAATATGTAACAAGATTAGAACAGAAAAATAAAGATCTAGAACGAATCATTAAAAAATTACAAGAAGATCTAAGTAATGCACAAAGAAATTGGGGGTTTAACCTATTAGGAGATGATGAAGATGAGACAGAGTAAATTTCACAGGGACATAGATCTCCTGACAACACCTAAAAAGTGGGGGATTAAAATACAAGGTAAATGGTGGGTTCAATCTGCAGATGAGGATGCTATTTATACTCTAAGGAGAGATGCTGTAAAAGACGCAACCGATTTTAATAGTATGCGTAAAACCTCAGAGGCGATATACACAGTAGAGGAATATGTACCAAGAAAGTAAAGTATTCCCAATGATAACATGCGGGAAGGTTGATTCTCCTACAGATCCAAAGGCGAGATGGAAACTAATCGTCTCTGTACCGACCCGCACACTAGCCACCCCCACTTCTCAACAAAGACATGCGCGTCTTTTTGGAGTGGGGGATTGGTTAGTGATTGTATGGGCTAAAAAAAAGGGTATCTCTAGGAAGGCTGAGATTACCCTGTATGAGGCTTCAAGGAACGAGGTACCCCCGAGGATAGATGAGTTCGGAAACGTCCGTATACGGGCTCTCAGTAAGCAAGATTGGGTCTCTCTGATAGAGGTTCAACTACCTATAGGACAGACTCGAAATAGAAGGTACTCTGGGGCTATCGTGGAGGGTGAAGTATCTATCCAAATATGGACAAAAATGCAATAGCCGTAGCCGCTGGTCTACAAATCACAATTATTCGAGGCCAAAATAACATTAGTTAACCCACCGAGGTTTAGGAGAAAATCTATTTAATAAAGCTGCAGTCATAAATGCATTGGGTCTTTTCTCAGGAATAATGCCTCTTGCAAAAGCAGGATCGTATTCGCCCCTATTACCAGACCTGTAATACTTAGATAAGAATGCGTCCCTTCCGCTACCATCTAATACTTGATCAGCAGTGACATCTGCATCTCTAAGTTTTCTATCTATTGTCGCAGCCCACAATTCATTATAAAGAGGATACTCAGCCTCAATATTTAATCCTGCTTGACCACCGTAATCGTAAGTAGGATCAAAGTCTGATTTATTTCCTCGTCCTGGTCCTTCATTACCATGATGCAGCATTAATTCACCAGCAGGTATAAATCTTTTATTCACATACTTCTTTGCTTCTGGAGATAAGCTGCCTCTCTGTGAAATATCTTTAGCAGTATTCATAGTTATCTGACCGGGACCATAAGCACTACTTCCACCGGGAGCATTTCTATGCTTAGTCCTAATATACATATCAGATTTATTAAAATCAGGATTAGTTCCTCTGTGTTCTGCTTCAAGTAAACCTCTTGCAATACGCTGAATCTTTGGATCATTAAACCCTCCGACTCTACTGCGTTGTTGCTGTATACGCATAACATCTATAAAATTAGGGGCTCTATTTTGAGAACCTTGGGAATACCAATCAGTTGCAATGTCGCTTAGAAATTTATTGTTAAGTTTATCAGCCATCGAACAATTCTACGTGAGCATCCCAATCTGAGGTAGAGGGTCTCCTAGGTTCCGACAAGGAAGCCTCACCTACTACCATTCCAGCACCCCATCCCGATGAATCCTTACGATTCATATAGTCAGGATTGAGGGGTCCCATCGTACCCGCATTAGCGTAGTACCACGGTAGCTTTATTTTAAGGGAACGCTTGCATTGTACAACCCCCACTGTAGGTCTATGGGTATGACCTCTAATAAACAATCGGTGAGCATGACCCCCCATAAGGTTAGCCATCTGTATAGTTTCAAGGTCATCACTGTTAGCACCCGCATCAAAGCCATGATAAAAACATATTTGACCTAATTTAAATACCCCACTCTTAGATTTTGAATAAGGAATTTGTTTCCACATTCGAAATAGATCACCGAATTCATAATGCTTGTTCCATGATAGTAAAGAACGTAGCCCTCTTGGACTACGCCTTGGGTCTTTAGCCAAGATATTATCGTCATGATTACCATGAGTCCATATCAATTCAGTAGAATCGGGTAGGACTTCCATAATATCTTTTAGATATATATAACCCTTCTCATATTCATCTTCAAGTGCATGTTCAAACTCGGAAGGATGAACAGATACAGAACCTGCATCAAATAGATCTCCAAGTAAAATAAAATGTGACGGTTTAATCTTTGATAGTTTTGCAAGCATCCATGCTTTAGCCCCTTCATTTTCAAAGGGGGTATGAACACATGAAATCGCTGCAAAAGTAGTTTTCTTTATTGATTCCATTTTTGAAAGGGGTTAAACCCCTGCTCCTGTATCGGTGTTTCTTTTTTCTCTTCCAATAAAAGTTTCTTTATTTCTTGTATTGTTTCAGGATTTAATCTGACAGAGGAATAACGTTCCACTCCTGCAGTAGTTCTCTTCCTTGAAGTCTTTCCTAACATTACATCTTCAGGAGTCATACCTATCCTTGACGCTTCTTCCTGTAGTGTTCTATCGTATAATTCTTTATACTCTGAAGGAATAGTATTCGCAATCCTTTCTGTTCTTGGTGTTTGTAAATTTCTTAATTTTGATCTTAATTGATTCTTCGAAATTTTCATGGGCAATCCAAATTTCTTTTTAAACTCTGCTTGGATACCTTTGGCTTTTGTAATATTATTATTTATTAAAGCCATGAGATAATCGTTTTCCATCTTAATGATCATCTCTCTTTGCTTTACAAGATACCCATCTAACTCTCCCGCTTTAGGATGATTTTCTAAATTGATACCTAAACCTTTCATTACAATAGTAAAAGGTTTTTCATAATTAATTAATGAACCATCTCCTTTATATATAGGATGCATACCATCAGGAGTAGTTGTATTCCAATCTACAAACTCCCTTTGTAATGACCCAGCCATTTCAGGAAGATAAGTTTGATTACCTAAGTCAGGCAACATACCCATTGCACGAACAAGACCTATACCTCCGGGAACCATTCCCGGTATGGAGGACTTAGCTAATTCTATATCCCCCCTTGCAAGTTTAATCATGTCCAAAGGTATCTTAACAATAGGAGGTACAAAACCCGCATCCATAACTTCAGTAATAGGAGCCATGCCTACACCCCTAGACAGATCCGCACCCATCATTTCTTTACCCACTTCGTAAGCAATCGCACCCGTTCCCATTAACCGAGCAGCATCACCTGCCCAATAAGGAATAACATCTAAATTGGTTCCTCTAATTCTACGAGTGGGGGATATCTGTTTACCTGTAACAAGCCAAGAAGAAAACGCACGAGTGGGGAAATTCAAGAACATACGATTCAAAGGAGTACTAAGTACTGGACCTGCCGGTCCTGCTCCCATGAAAGCCAAAGGCATATTCAAAGGTGAACCACCAAATTGTGTTTCTTGAACAAATCTGTTTACATCATTTAACCATTTATAATAAACATTATCGTCTTTAGTCCAAGTACCAGAATCACCGGGTTTTACATGAGGTACTTTTATACCTGCTCTCATATACAATCGATCTACAGCATGAGCAGAAACTAAACGGTTAAAGAGTTCAGCTTTCTCAAACATTTTCATAGGCAACGTCATCGTTGCGTATTTGAAACCACTCTCGACACCATATGCTTTACCTGCTGTATAAGATACACCTTCAATATTAGACATAATATCTGGTGTCATACCCAGTACATCACCCATTGGTCCATCACCTACATGCTTAAAAGATCTTTTATGGACATCTGCATATTCTTCAGCAGTCAATCGAAATCGTGGAATAGCAGCACGGTTCTTAGCATAAGTCATCATCTCCAGAAATGCATCTTTATATGCAAGACCAACAACATCAAGACCTCCATACATAGTTGCATGGATAAGAGGCTGCATCATGTTAAGCATTACACTAGACATATTTAATCCGAGGAATCCTACATATAGACCCTTAGCAATACTACCTGATGGATCGTTAAAATGACCCATTTCCCGCATAGAGGATATAAATTCTTTTCCTTTATCTCCAAAACCTTCAATCATTTGACCAATCTTACCATCAGCAAACCGCATCATTTGCTCTCTGGTTTTAATACCTAAGGCTTTCATCATCATTCCTTCAGGAGTACCACGACCAGACATATGAGGAATGATTATATCTCTAACATATTCTTTGCCTTTCCCAAAACCTTTCAGGGCATGCCAATCACTACTAATAGCATCTGCTAAAGTTAAACCACCTTCAGGTTGTAAGTGTTTTTTAGTAGTTAATAAATCCAATATGCTATCACTCCAATTAGCTCTAACTGCTTTGGATCCTTCCTTACCTATTACTTTACCTTCTCTCCATTGCCTTCCCGTATGGAATCTCTCCTCGAGAGGTATCGCTTTACCTGCGGGTAATCCCCCTCCTTTCTTAATAGCTTCTTCTGCTTCTATTAAAGCACCCCAAATATTTTTATCTATTACAGTCTCTCCCGTAGGACCAACTTGAAAGTGAGGAGTAAATCTAGACCATAACTCAGAACCATCTTTCGTATAAGTTCGCGCTGATTGTCTACCATTTAAAGACATCATAATTAGAGGGGTTTCTCCTCCTGTTGGAGATGTACTATGTGCAATCATCTTTTCAACTTTACGTTGATCCCTCCTTAACCTCTTTAGATGTGCTGCTGATTGAGCATTCTGTGTGCCTTGACTTCCTTTTCTTATCAACCAATCATATGCTTCCGGATGTAATTGACGCGAGTGTAAAGAACGAGGTGTAAGTTCTGAAGTCTCTGCTAAACTGCTATAGTTAGAGGGACCCTTCATCTTATAACTACCGTGTGAAACACCCCCATGAGTGGGGGTAACAGGTGCATAAGAATTGCGAGGAACATAAGTTCCAGAATCAAATAATCTTTTAGCTTCCGATGCCCAGACATCCATCATCTTATCAGTATTTTTAATACCTTTAATAGTTACTCCCGCTAAGTCATGTCCTATTACCGCAGATAACATATCTAAACCCGAACCGGAAAGATCTCCACCTAATGCTCCCGGATCACCTTTTACACCCCTACTATTAAACAAGGCTGCTCCGGGATTGTTTGTATTAAATGCACTGGATAAAGTTTTTAATTTCCTTTTATCAATTAAAAGCTCACCTGTATTTTTATAGTGTGTTACATCCCCCATAAGATGTACGATTTGTGCGTCGTAAGCTTTTCTTTGAGCATCCAATAAAGGCTGTAAATCATAGAAATCTATTAACTCTTGAGCTTTATGTTCCTGTATAAGAGGATCAAGATCTTTAGTCAATTTGACTTTTCTATGGCTCGACACATCAATAGGGTGAAGTTGATGAACTAGAGACTCACCCTTTTTTGACATCTTAAGATTCTCGTCCACAAGATCTAGGTAGCCTTTATGAGATCCAGTGTTTGACTTATAACTAATCTCATAGATTCCATCCCCTTTGTAGTCATCTGCTTTTCTTAACGCATTGCTAAATTCTGTACCTCGAAATTGTTTAAGCATCTTACGTGCTTCTTCTTCAGTCTTACCTATAATTTCTATCTTTGCAATAGGATGTATTGTCTCAATAGTACTATCTATTACTTTATGTCTCCCACTTAGAACAACAGACTCTAGAGAAGTAATATCTTCTATTACTTCTTTAATTCGTTCAGCTTCAGTAACTGATCCACCCATCGGAGCCACTCTAGGTTCATAGTGTTGTTGAAAAACATTACGAGTTAATTTCTTAGGATTGATACCGTTCTTTACTGCAACGTATTCAAGAAACTCATCAACATTTGTAGGTGCACCCTTCATTCCAAGTTTAATAAATTTTTCATCTTGCCCCTTAAAAGAATTAATCATAGAGTGGTTGAAAGCATCTTCTGCTTCTGACATAAATATTTTTCGAAGATGCTCATCTGTCTTTAATCCTATATGTATATTAGTCCCTGCTAATAATTGATTAGCGGAAGTAACTCCTCCTAAATCCAAGAGCCCACCGTGACGATCTATATTTCTAGCTACCTTAGATGCGCCTCCAAATATACTTCTACCTCCCCTTAATGCCTCTGCTCCCGCAGGAGATATTAAAGCACCCGCCCATACGAAAGGATTGGTAGCAATACCAATCAGAGTTCGAAGTATAGGATTATCCGCACCGTAATTATCTTTAAGTTGTTCAGTTAAAGAGACTTGTTCTTTTGGTGTTAGATATGCTCTCTTGTCAGGATCAGCTAAATTTCGAATTGCTTCTAATGATGAACCCCCACTCAATAATTGTTTGATTGCAACGCTCGGCATATCAAACGAGCGAATGGGTTCGAAAGGTGAGAACTGCTCATTCATAAACTTATTATACGAAAAACCGGACAGAGCAGGGGGCGTTTACATGCATGCCGTCTGCCCGGTTTCGTTCCTTGGAGAAAGGATTAGCGTACTCGTGTTCTAATTCTCATTTGGACATGAATATCTGCATTTGCATCATCGAGGTTTGATGCATCAATGTAGATAATATATCCAGCGGGAACTAGATTAGCAGTCTCTGTCATAGTACCAGCATTAAGGGTATCACCTGTTGCGATAGAAACAGCAGAACTAATTGCAACTGCAGAACCGAAAGTAATAGTATTGTCGGCTGCTACTGGTGCCATTGTTAATGCCACCGTTGCGCCCGTATCTGCTTGATTGCAACCTGCATGGAAAGAGTCCACAATAGTATCTCTTTCGCAGTAAAACATTATTCTATCTTCTAAAGTGTTATCAGAAGTACCCCATGATTTTGTAATATACGAACAAATCAAATCGGGACATTCTTGGATTGGTAGGACTATTTCGCCAGCCATAGTTTAAACTCCTAAACTTTGCATTAGCTCATCTTGAGCTGAGGTTTCTTGGAATTGCCCTTGAGCCATGGCTACAGACAGTTCTTCCATTAAATCTTGACGGGGTTGACCCCCAAAAACTACAGCGTCTTTGGGTAAGGATCGCCCTGCCATCACTTCATTGTACAAATGAGGGTCTAATGCCGCAAGTCGCATAGACGCTCTCATTGCTTTCTTTTGAAATTCTTCAATCTCTAATTGTTGCATTAGAGCTCTTTGTTTTTGTTCGTGTGCTATCTTGGCTTCTCTTAGTGCCATTTGATAAGGATCTGTATTAGGACCTGCTTCGTTCCAAGGCATCCAAGCACCACCGGGATCCATTGAATTTGCTATAGGATCGATTATCACATCTTTAGCAAACATACCTGTAAGTACTGCAGAGGGTACTCCAATCATTGGATTATTAACCATATCTCCTACCTTCATACCCGATAGAGCAGATTGCGCTAAATCTAATTTACCTGTAACACCCGGACTACCTGCCCATGCACCACCCACAGAAGATCTAGCTTTACCAAATGCACTACTTATTCCTCTTGCTCCTTTTAAAACAGGACCTAACATTAAATCTGTCCTCCAAAACTCTGTATTATTTGTTGTGTTTGTGGTTGTGCTAAAGATGCTTTAGACAATAAACTTGCCTTGCCCCCAAGTAATGAGTCTAATTCACCACTCATCGCCAGATTCATATCTCTTTGCCCTCTTTGTTTTTCTTCAGCGAAATCTGCAAATTGTTGCATCTGTTCACTTCCTTTTCGAACCTTTAAAAATTCACCGCTTGCGGCTTCTTTCTGTGCCCATTGAGAACCAATAACATCTAATGCGGCTATGGTTTCTTTATCCGCTTTACCCTTTTTGCCTGTCAATCCCATTGCCTCCATAACCATCCAAGCAGTCATAGCAATCATACCCCAGCCCATAAGCCTTCCGAATATAGCCATCTTACCTACCGATTTTAAAAGAGTTTTACTAGCCTCCTTAGGAAGTGTTTTAGCTGCTGATTGAAGTGTAGTATTATTTACTACCGCCAAATTTGGAGCGGGATTTAGATTCACACCGCTTCTGGGCATAGGTGCATTAGGATTAAATCCACCTTTGTATAATGCTAAATTGGGAGGTTTATTCCTTGGATTCGTTGGGGAATAGACAGGACCCCCTTGACCGGGTACGTGCCTAGCTTTACCTACTATAGGTAATAGTGGCTGCCGTTTAGATCCCGGATACGGTCCTCTACCTCTACGGGAAGAGGGCTCTGATTGGGCACTCTCCCAATTTGCTTCGTAGTCCCATCTCGATTCGATTGGATAGTTAGGAGTATTACCTCCAAATAAAGTCATTTGTTTTGCCATTGGTTTTCCTTTAATTGGTTTTCCTTTACCCGCTGGT
>Ga0257115_1001955_pt1 | contig 12866 bp, 16 predicted proteins | sample SI112_100mmetaG_FD_194465 | JGI IMG/M metagenome (GOLD analysis project Ga0257115, IMG submission 194465) | Marine microbial communities from Saanich Inlet, British Columbia, Canada - SI112_100m | ecosystem: Environmental > Aquatic > Marine > Inlet | place: Canada: British Columbia | collected...
GCAGATTACATAATTGGAATCACGCTTTTGGAATTATAACCTTTTTTGACAATGGTAATTTTCAAGTAGAAGTGGTTGATATTGTAGAAGGTCGAGGTTCAATATGGGGAAAAATAATTAAAGGATAAAGTATGACATATAGAGAATTAATAAATCAAGTGTTGATACGACTAAGAGAAGATACTATATCTAGCGATTGGTCGGGTGCAATAAACGACTCTACTACAGTATCAGCATATCATAAAACTATTGCTGCTTTGATTAATGATAGTAAAAGAAGTGTTGAAGGATATCACGACTGGTTAAATTTAAGAGAAACAGTTGATATATCTACAGTAGCAGGTACTAAAAATTACAACCTAAGTTCTGGTCAGGAGATAAAAATTGTAGATGTTGTAAATAATACAACTGGTATTCATCTTAATCAAGTTAGTAGACAATATATTAACACAGTTAAATATCCTACAGATGACACTGGAGAGCCTTTATATTACGCTTTTAATGGTAGTGATAGTTCTAATAATTTAAAAGTTGATTTATCTCCAGTTCCTACAGAAGCACATACCATTTCATTTGATATTGTAAAACCTCAAGATGATTTAACTTTAGCTGCAACAGTATTAAAGATACCTTCAAAGCCAGTAATACTTGGTGCATGGGCTAGAGCAATATCAGAGCGTGGTGAAGATGGTGGAACACAATCTAGTATTATGGCACAAGAAACTGGAGAAGCACTTAAACAAGCAATAATATTAGATAGTGGAAATACACAATACGAATCAGATTGGTTTGTAAATGAGAATCACTCTCATGGAACAGTTAATTTTAGATAATGGCTAAACAACTAGACTATTTACCTTTAGAAAACTTTGGTATTAATGGATTAAATTTACAAAGTAATCCTGCAACACTAGACCAAACATATCTTACAACTGCTGATAATGTAGTTATGAGAGAGTCTGGTAGAATATCTTTTAGAAAAGGTTTAAAACAAAAAGTAGTTCCTACTGGTACAGCAATAGGTTCTATGGTGGAGCATAATGATTCTGGTACTAATAAAATATTTGCTAGTCACGGTACTTCTATTTACACAGTGGATTTTACAACTCCTAATGCTGCCTTTCCTAGTAGTGGTGCTGATGTTAAGCATACCGTTGCTAATAGTACAGGCAATTGGCAGTTTATTAATTTTAATAAAAGATTACATTGTGTACACACAGGAGTAGTTCCTCAAAGATATGATGGAGCACAAAGTTCTGGCTCAAGATGGGCAGCACATACAACAGACCCAGCGTCTATAAGTACGCTATTTGACCCTAGTTGTGGTATGGGTGCATATGGAAAAGTTTGGGTAGGGGGAGTTACAGAAGCCCCAGATGTATTATTTTACTCAGTTTTGCTTGATGGTGATGATTGGACTGGTACTGGTTCTGGAAATATAGATTTAAAAACTGTATGGGGTAATGATGAAATAGTAGCTATTGCACCTTTCTATGGTCAATTAGTTATATTTGGTAAGAACAATATTGTTTTGTATGACAATCCAGAGTCGGGTGGAACACTAGCACTTAATGAAGTTATACGAGGAGTAGGGTGTGTAGCAAGAGATAGCGTACAAGCTATTGCTGATGATTTGGTATTTTTATCAAAAACAGGTTTAAGGTCATTAGCTCGTACAACAGAAAAAGATAAATTACCTTTACAGGATTTATCTTTAGCTATTAAAGATACATTAATAAGAAACATTGCTGTTAGTACAAATGTTAAATCAGTATATTTAGAAAACGAAGGCATATACCTTATGACTTTCACTGATAAAAATATAACATATGTTTTTGATTTTAAACATAGAACTCCAGCAGGTACACCTCGAATAACTACATGGACATTTGGTAACGACAGAGAACCATCTTCCATGATACAATCAGTATTGTACGCAGGATTAATAGCAGGACAAAAAGATGGTGGTATAGCAGGATATGAAGGTTATTTTGATACGGATTTGGCTTGGGTTAGTTCGGCAGCTAGTTATACTAATGCTCCTATTACTGCTGATGTATCTAGTATATGGATTAGAATGGGGCAAAGCGTTACTGCTTCTTTATTAAAAAGAATGATATTAGTTTTAGAAGGTGGTTCTGGTGCAACATTAGGTTTGCGTTGGTATAAAGATTATAGTATTAATTCATCTACAACAACTGATATTTCTTTACAACCTGCAACAAGTGGTTCAACAGCATTGTGGGGAGCGTCTACATCTTTATATGGTGCTTCTAAGTTTACACCTATCTATGGTTTACAAGAATATACAACACCATTAACAGGTAGTGCTAAACATTTAAAGCTAAACATATCTATTTTAAGCAATGGATATAATACTTCAATACAAGACTTGGCAATAATTTCAAAACAAGGGAAAATACGATGAGTAATTATACTTTAGCAGTCAATTGGTCAGGAAAAGATGCTCTCTCAGATAGTGATGCTGCGAAAGTTATATCTGGTTCTGATTTTAATACTGAATTTACAACAGTAAGAACAGCAGTTAATTCTAAAGCTGATACTAATGGTTCAGCTAGTGAAGATTTTGCTAGTAACAACGCAACAGTAGCAGGTACTCTAACGGTTACAGGAGTACCAACTATACCTACTGCTTCAGCAGGAACAAATACAACACAAGCAGCAAGTACAGCCTTTGTTACAACAGCAGCAAATGCTCTTAATGCAGCAGCATATCCAATAGGTTCACTATTCACTACAACAGTTGCTTATGCTAATTCAGCAGCAGTTGTTGCAGCAATAGGCGGAACGACTTGGGTAGCCTTTGGAGGAGGTAAGGTACTGGTAGGTTTGGATTCTGGTGATACAGACTTCGATACAGTAGAAGAAACAGGCGGTTCTAAGACAGATAGTCATACACTAACAACTTCGGAAATACCTTCACATACACACACACTCGCACAAGGCGGAGGTAATGGTGGTAGTAGTTATAATCTTCATTATAATCAGACTGGAGGAACAGCAACTTCAGGTGCAACAGGCGGTGGTGGAGCACACACACACGACATTGTACAACCATATATCGTAGTATATTTTTGGAAACGCACAGCATAGGAGAATAGAATGGCATACGAACAATCAGCATACAAAAGAACAATGCCAAAGGAAAAAGGCTTTGTTCCTACTAGATGGGCAAAAGGTGGAATAATGAACAGTCCACTAAATAAAGGTGGGTCTAGTAAACAAACAATGAATTTTCCATTTAACATTCCTTTTGGTGGTGGCGGTGGTGGTGATACGGGTCGTTTAGCACAAGAAGAGTATGATAGACAAATAGCACTTATGGATAAAGCTGCTGAAATGGGAGCAGGATATTCTAGTGATAATACTCTGGGTACTACTGATATAGATTACAAAAACAAAATGATAACTGAGAGGTTATCACCAGAATTACAAGCACAATATGAAACCCTACTTAAACAAAGTGGTGGTGCTGGTGGTAGAATAGCTGCAATGGATGGCGACCCATACGCTATGCAAATGTATTTGTATAATCAAAACAAAGACCTTCGTGCAGGTGAAGCTGCTGATTTAAGAAATGCTACTATGGAGCAACTAAAAGCAAAAGGCATGTTAGGGTCAACTGGTGGTTCAGATTTTTATGGAAGTGTAGAAGATTCTATTGCAGCAGCAGATACAGAAGCATTTAATAACGCTTTTGCACAATCACAAACCTTATATGACATGGAAAGAGCAAGACAGACAGGTGATATAAGCACAGCTATGGCAATGGGTTCAAAACAAATACCATACATACAAGCAGGTACAACACAAGGTGCTTCTATACCAATTAAAAATATAGAGGGAGTTAGTGCTGCTTCAAGAAATATATTTGGAGTAGCGTCAGCAGAAAGCATGGGCAAAGCTAAACAGAAAAAAGGCATATGGGATTCCTTGTTAGGTAGTGGTGGTTTGCTTGGTGGAATTTTTGGATAGGAGATAATAATGGCATACTCAGATTACACAGGAATGTTTGGAGATAAATATAGTACAGCAGCAATGTTAGATGATAATCGTGTTTCAGAAGCACAAAGCATGGGTCAGCTTTCAAGTTATGGTATGGGTCAAGCAAGTGCTTTCTATCAAGCTTCTATGGGTAGTCCATTTGCAGCAGCTATGATGCAGAAACAACATCCATTGATGCAGAAACAAGATATGCTTTCTGAGATAAGAAGTAGGCATCCAAACCCAGATACAGCAGAAGAGTTACACGCATTAGCTAATGAATTAATGGAGCATTTTCCTGAATATGGTATCAAGGTTAAAGAGGCTGCAATTTCTGCAACGAATAAAGCACTAAAAGATAATAAAGCAACTAAAGACCAGATTTCTAGTATTGGAAGTCATCTTACATTAGGTCAAAATAGCGACCCAATGATTGATGCGTATCTTAGTGGGATAAATACAGATTGGAAAGATTATGATGATAAAGAAAAAGAAACTGCCAGAAAAACAGTTAGAGGAAAATTTGGTCATATAATAAATGGCTATGAACATTTTTTAGCAACACAAAATTTGTCGCCAGATGATGTTAATGATATGGTGCTTACTCCAGAAGGAAAACAAAAAAATGTAGGGTTCTTTAAAGAATATCTTAGTGGGATAAAAGATACGAATCCATTTGCAGCACACTTACACGGTATGAATGTACAAATATTTAATAAAATGGTTAATGGTGGTGGTGTACAGACTAATGGCTCTATGAGTAGTGATGGTAGTGATATTAAGAAAGATGATGTAGATAACTCAGTTTTCTTTGAATCAACGATTAAGGATGATGAGAAACAAACATCAGAAATGAGTCAACATGAATATCTAAAAAAATCAAATAAAGCCAGTATGGAATTAATGGGTGGATTAGATAAAATCTGGTGGTCAATGGCTAATCTTTCTGGAGCAGGGGTTATGGAACAATACCTAAGTCCAGCAGAATTAAAAGATGAGATGAAAGAAGATGAGGTTCAAACATGGATAAGAAAAGAAGCATTTAATCATTTTAAAGGACTTCCAAAAGAAAGGTTTGCAGCCTTTCAAGCAGACCCATTCAAGTATTATAAAACATTTATTCTGTTAGATGATGATAAAGTTAGAGATAATACAGAAGAAGAAGTAATTAAACTCTGGGCATTATAAATGAGTCAAAGATTTGTAGAAGGTGTTGGTTTATTAACCATAGATGATGGTCTGTCTGAGGAAGAGATACAAGCAAATATAGATTATCACCTTTCTATTACACCCAAATATAAAAAATCAACATTTGCTGATGGTTTTAATGATACACAGTCTATGATATATAGGTGGTGGCAGAAACTTACAGACCAAGAGAATGAAAAGGGTAGATGGCTTGAAGGTCAAACAAAAGAATGGGCTCAAAATATTGGCTATTATGATTCAATAGCATTAGAAAAATATTATTCTGAAATTGCAAATGTAAGAGCATTATCATCTACAGAAGAAGCTGATAGACTAGGCAATCGTCAAATTATGGCAGAGTTTACAGAAGATATGAACTATGTTTATGAGAATAAAAATGGTGATGTTACTGATGTACAGAAAAAATATGGTTACACTCCAGAAGATATTGGTGTAATAGATGGAATAATGGCTATGGCTCAAAACCCTTCTGCTACATTAGGTGCTTTTGCAGGTATGCTTTTAAAAGACCCAGAGATGTTGTTAATAAATTTTCTAAGAATACCTAGTGCTGTAGCTAGGGGTTCTGAGATGGCAAGAAAAACCATTACACAAGCTACTAGAATAAAGCCTAAATATGTTCAAAGAATGGAGAGCATTATAGGTAACAAGAGAGCAGTAGCTATGGCAGGTAGGGGTGCAGAGGGTGCTGTCTATGGTGGAGTATATGAGGCATTACATGACATGACATTCAAGGGAAAAGTAGACCCTAATAATGTTAAAAGAGGTGCTGCTTTAGGTGCTTTATTAGGAACAGCTTTTGGTGCTGTTACTAAAACAACCTCTAATAGTTGGTTTGTTGATAGAGTGGGTTCTAAAAATGCAGAAAGGAAATATACTCAAGTTAACACACCTTTACCAAAACAAAAACCATTTAAATTTGACCCTAATAAAAAGCCAAAGATTGAGCCATTTAAACCTGTACCAAAAGATGCTGAATTACCAGAAGGATTAACACATCAACAAAGGTATGAATATTGGCTAAGAGAAGCAAAACTACATGGAACTAAAAAAGGAGAGGGTCAAATAAAACCAGATGAGATTCTGAAAGATAGAATTGAAAATACTGTTAAGAAAATGCTTAAACAGAAAAATCCAGATGGTAGTAGATTGTTTACAGTTTTAGAGGCAAGAGGTTTAGCTGCTCGTCATCATGCTGAAGTTCTTATTGGAAAACAAAAGCCAAAAAAATGGGGTGAGATAGATTTCAATCGCACAACACATCCTTCTAAAAATAGAAGATGGGGTGAGAAAGAAGAGATTGTAGAAGGAAGGAAAAATACAGAGCGACCAGATTATGAACCACCAGTTAAAAAAGCTGGTGAGTATGATAAGCTTTTACCAGAGGTTGATATTACTAAAGGTCTTGTTAAGACACCTTCAATGGGTAAGATTGCTAAAGCAGGTGCTATTGGAGCGATAGCAGGTGGAGTACTTGCTGAAGATGAAAAAGGTTTCATGGCACTTCTTGGTGCATTAACATTTGGATTAGCTAGAGGTACTGTGTTAAAAGGTATCAATGTTGAAATAGCAAAGATGAAACAGCATGGACATAAAATTGCTGATACAGGTAAGCTACTTGAAGAGGGGATGGAAAGACAAGCTACTATGGTTGGTAGGATGATACAAAAAATTGTACAAAATCCTAAACAGCAATTTGAATTTTTAAACCATGTAGAGAATTTTAGTAAAATTAATAAGAAAGAATTTATCGAAACACATGGAAAGGAATATTACGAAACAGTACAGGCTTTTCATAATACTATGGAAAAATTCTGGAAAATGGCTAATGAATTAAATGTATTAAAAGATGAATCACACATTAAAGATTATGTTACCCATATATTTGGTAAAGAATTATCTGCAAAAGAGATGGGTAAATTAAATCAAGCATTTAATGAGTTAGGAAAATCTAAGGAATTTAACTTTGCACATCAAAGAAAAATCTTTAAAACAATTGAAGAGATTGCAGAAGGAAGGAATATTGTATTTGACCCAGTTAAAATTCTTGCAGGATATACTCAAACCTTATCAAAGGTGATGGCAGGAAAACATATTGTTAAAGAGTTGAGTACAATTGGTATGAGATTTGGAAACAAAACATTAGGTCTTGCAGTAGATATAAGAAACAAAGCACAGGTAAAATTAGCCAAAGAACATGGATATAAAGAAAGTGAAATGCCTGCTCTTAAGGGTAAATTAATACATCCATTAATTAAAAGAGCATTAGAAGATTACTATAAACCCGATATAGGAAGCAGAGGATTAATTCATAAAGCGTCTATATTAAATAATGCAATGAAAAGGGTTATATTATCTATGTCATTATTCCATGCACAAGCATTAATATTGTCTGGAGTTTATGCAGGTGGTTTAACACATATGTATACAAAGCAGGGCAAACAAACAAGAAAAATAGTTAAAGAATTTTTAGATGCAAAGTGGGATATGACTTCTATTGTTGTTGATGGTAAAGGAAATGTTATTCAAGTAAGAAATTTAGATGGAAAGCTAGTAGACCTTCAGGGTGATTTTCTACACGCAGAGTTGTTAAGAGAAATAGTAGATGCTAGACTGGGTATTGGAAATGCAAAGACAAATGAACTTGTCAATGCAGGTTATAGAACAGTTAAACAATTTTTAGATACAAGATTAAAGCCACTTGGAAAGTTTCAAGATAAGATAGATAAAATTACATGGGATGGAATACATGACCATGCTAAGATGTTTACTTATCTTACAATGAAACAAAGACTAATGAGTGGACAGGCTAGAGGGTTAGGTAGACTTGTAAAAACAGAAGAAGGTACTTTAAAAATATCAGCAGAAGAGGCATCACAAATGGCTGCTCAATTTGCAAATGATGCTTTTGGTGGTCAGAACTTTAATAAATTAAGCCTACAATGGGAGAAGTTAGCAATAGAAAATGCCAATAATCCTAAAGGTGTATTTTATCAATGGGCTTCATTAGTAGCTACACCCACCAGAAAGGGCTTAACAAACTGGTTGTTATTATCTCCAGACTGGACTATATCTAATATTAATATTGGATTCAAAGGTGTGGGTATGACTAAGAATCTTGCTACTAAAGTTATGCAAGGTAGAAAATTAACTGCAAAAGAAGTAGGTGAATGGAATATGTACATGGGATATATGTTTAGAGCAGGTGTTTCTACCTCTATGTTTGCTTATGTCTTACACTCAATCTTTGCAGAGAAGGGTACAGAATTTGATATACATGATTTTTGGATGACAGGTAGACTTGATTTAGGAAATGGTGAAGAGATGGTTGTATCTAAACAGATTGCAGAACCAATGCACTGGCTAACAAATCCTGCACATGAAGGATTAAACAAAGGTGCTGCTTTACCTAAAGCTGCTTTAGAATTACTAACTGGAAAACAATGGGTATCACTCAAACATGGTGGTACTTTAACTGGCCCCAGCTTTGATAAGACAAGTGCTAGAGATTGGGCAAGTTGGGTTGGAAATAAGGTTACACCTATTTCTATTAATCCATTTAAACAAGCAATGTTAGATGAAGATATACCAGCAGGGTATAAGATGTTTGAAAAGGCAGTATTAGGATTCGGTGGATTCCCTAAATATGGTAAACCCGAAAAGAAAAAATTAAGAATATATTAGGAGAAGTAAAATGGCAAACCCAAGAGTAACAAGAATAGCAGAGTTAAAGGCTGAGATAGAATCTGCTAAAGCTGAGATAGCACAACTACAGGCTGCGGAGCAAACTGAGAAAGCTGAAGTAGAAACAGGCAAGGCTATGAATTTTAAAGCAGCAGCTTCCGACAGAGGACTTACTGGCAACAGAGATGCTGATGGCAACCTTATAGTAGAGAAGGGTAAGGCAATGGAACTCAAGCCAGACTTAGGTGAAGATGGTGTTTCTACTGCTACTAGAAAAAGAACTGCGGAAGAAGAAGAAATCAATAAAGCCCTTATGGAAGGCAATGAATTGACAGATGAGCAGTACGAAATTACTAATCAAATGTCAATAGAAGATTTTGAAGAAACTGGTATTCCTATAGTTGAAAAGAAAATATTTGCTATTGATGAAGATGTTGACCCTAAAGACTTTATGAAAGGTAAGCCACCTGAAGAAACTCCTGAAGGTGAACCTAAATATATGGGTACTGACCAAGAAGAAGGTAGAGCATTTGCTGAAAATGTAGAGCCTTCAGAAAAATCTGATGGTTTTAAAGCTGATGATGGTGGTAACATGAGTGTTGATGATAAGGATGACTTCTGGAAAACACAAGAGGGCTTTGATAAAGCTATGGAAATGTATGGCAGTCAACCAGCATGGGTTAAAGAACCTACAATGGTATGGAATCCAGAAGAGCAGAAGTATGAAAAGATTAAGGATGAGGATAAAGACGAGTTTGAAGATTTGTCTACTCCTTCTATGTCTGCTGATATCAAGAAACTCTTTGGCTAGTATGGGTTTACTTACTACTGACGAGCAAGAAACTATAGATGCTTTAAAGAGGGCAGGGTTTCAAGACCATGTTATACCTGCTCTTATGGCAAATATTGATGTTGAAACTGGTGGTACATACAGTCATACTCAGAAAGAAAAGAATGGTAAGGGGTATGGTTTATTCCAATTTACTGGTAGTCATTTAAAAGATTACCAAAACTGGTCAAAGAAATTAAACCTTACTGATAGTAAGGATAGTCAAGCAAAGTTTGTATATGATAACATATACAACGATAAAGACAAGGGTCGTGATTTGGGTTGGAGAGATAGAAGTAAACTACAAACTATCAATGAAGAAAAGATGAATAAGAATCCACACATTGCTAACCCTACTAGGCGTAAGGCTAAAACATTTTCTAATATATATGAAAGACCAAGTGTTCCTCACATGGGTAAGAGAATGTTAAGTGCGGATGAATGGGAAGAGAAGTATAAATAAAATACCTGTTTGTCGGCACAAGTACAGGTAAACTTGCTAAAAGGATGTACCATAATCACCCCGCCTTTGTTGATTGTACATACCCACATCAACTGTAGTTTTAACTTTACACTACCACCTCATGAATGATGGGGGGAGTGATAGTGCTCAAGGATGTACTCCCTGTAAGGATTACCCCCCTAAATTAAGTAACTGGTAATCTTAATTTCTCTCTATCTAAATTAGCTACGGATAACTCTCCGTTTAAAGCCATCAACTTCAGCAAAGAGGAACGACTTATTCCATATCGTTCTGCTTTAGCATCTATAAATTTTAAATCACGCTTATTAATCTTAATATTAATTTGTTCTGTTGCCTCGTTCATAACTTTCTCTATTCAAATAAGATGTATTATATACCAGTATAGAGAATGTATTTAAAGTTTACACACACCATCTTCGCAATCATCATCTGCTGGTGCTGATACAATGTACTCGTTCTTTTTTAATGTAGGTCTTGGAGTCTTAGATGATTTAGTTAGTAAGTTACCATGTTGGTATTGTTCAAACAGATTCTCATAGCTTCGTATCTCACATCTTTTATAGTATATTTGATAAGCCTCTTCAAACCTAAGACTTAATACTGATGCTCTTCTTGCGTAATCTGTAGCCAATGCGTCACATAATTCTAACCTCGTCATTTTGTTCTATCTCCTTTTGTTTGTACAAGATGTAACCCTCTTTGCTATATATCTTTCTAGCAAATATCTCTACTACTTGTCTGTCATCTATAAAAAAAACACCATTCAAAGAATCTAATATTGCTTTGATGTAATTATCAATGTCTGAATTGTTACTACAGTAGGTGTTGTTTAACTCTTGTTTCTTTTTCTTTGACCATGATTCTGGTATCTTAACCATAAAATCTATTTCTACACGGACTAGCTTTTCAGAGAGAGTCGTATCTAACTCACTGGTTAGTGCTTCCATGTCTTGTTTAAACTTAGTGTACTTCTTTGGATAATAAGTAGACCATCTTGAAACTCTTGGTCTACTAGCTGGTACTGGATTTATTTCAAATCTCTTGGTATAAATCATATCGTAAAGACTCTAGTTTGTCTATAGTAATAGACAATAAAAATCTTATTTCCATATCTCTGGGTTCGTCTTGCTCTCGTGCTACCTCTAAAGCGTCTTGAATGTTAGTTCTTATTTCATTTATAGACTCTTCATGTCTTTGTATACTCATTGTAAACTGCTATTTTATAATCTTGATTGTGTGGTAATTTAATTCCCCACTCACCAGAAAACATTTCTATCTCACAAATGTAATCTATGAATTCATCTATATTTAACTTTCTTGTTGAGGGTATTTGGGATATCTTCTTACCCTTCTTAGTTGTGAATTCAATCTTTGGTAGGAATTTGTCTGCTAATACTAAGTGCATTTCATCTTTAGAGTAACCTACTTCTTTTGATAAGATGTCTACCCAGTAGAAATACAATCTGTTTTGTGCGTCTGAACGACTAGATTTTTGTATAGTTACTACTGCTTCTTTAGTAGTTGGATTTTCTAAAAAGTAATCTTGGACTAAACTTTTAAATGCAGCTTCTTTTGGTTTGTCTTTTTGTATAACTCTACTAATCATTATAGCATACTGTCAATTTGTTTTTGAATGTTTTGAATAGCTTTTCTGAGGTCGTGGATTTGACCCTCGCCCTCATGTTTATAACGATACCTCGCAAGATATTTAACAGCGTTCCCAATACAGAAGTTCATGTCTTGGGCAATGATAAAGTCGATAGGCTCTATCTCGCCGTTAGTATAATGCGAGGGGTTGGTTATATTATCGTGTATCTTGTCTTTAGCCACCGACCCAGCCAAGCAACAAGCCCACAATAACAATAGCTAGAAAAATCGTAAGGCTTTTATCAGCTAATACTTTCTCAATCATGTCTTTCATATCTTTCTCCTAAGATTAAAAATGGGTATAGACTTCAAAGTTGTAAGCACTAAATGAAGTAAAAATAAACTATACCCAGAAGTATTATAACTTAATTAAGTTATCACGCAAGAGTATTTTTTGTGTCTTTAATACTGCTCGTGCTACCTGTAGTTCAAGCCACTCTCTTTCTATAGGTGGGTCTAATTGTTTACGACCATCAATTATATCGTGGCAATTAAGACAAGCATACATTCCAAACAGGTCTGATTGCTTAGTTCCCATACCACCACCGTTCATGTGGGCATAAACTACGGTTTCATTTTCGGGCATACAGCCCTCTAACATAACTTGGCAAGGCTTACCCCTTGCTGATTTTGTGATTTTACTCATCTTTTATATCCTTTGATGATAAATTGCTTGTGCCAAATTCGTATATTTTGTTTTTATATTCAACACGACCTTCAACACTATCATCGTCATAACCATCATTGTCATACTCCCATGAAGTAACATCAATAAATGTTTGACCAATCATATTTAAATACCATTGAGCATCTTCTCGCCATCTATCATCACACTCATCATCTTTAGTTTGTTTTTTTAATACATCAATTATGATTCTTAACACTTCACTATCTATTTCTTTCTGATTCATATACTACTCCTTGTTATAAATATCTATTTCCATGTCTGAGAATTTAGAATACTCGCCTTGAAACTTACACTTAACCCAACCAATCTGCCCCATTCTA
>Ga0257115_1001956_pt1 | contig 12865 bp, 10 predicted proteins | sample SI112_100mmetaG_FD_194465 | JGI IMG/M metagenome (GOLD analysis project Ga0257115, IMG submission 194465) | Marine microbial communities from Saanich Inlet, British Columbia, Canada - SI112_100m | ecosystem: Environmental > Aquatic > Marine > Inlet | place: Canada: British Columbia | collected...
GGAAGCGTAGTTGGCCCGACCGCAAGAACCGAAGGTGTCCAGATTGTAGGAGAATGATTACCTATACACGGAAAGACACCTTTGACCGTGCAATAGGGATCAATTCTGTATGTAAGTCTTGTGCACAGGCAGATAGAAAACTCACGATGGAAACAATTGAAAAAATGAAACAACCTAAGGCAACAGAACATAAGAAAAATATTTCACAGGGGATGACTCTGTATTGGGAAGAAAGAAAACAACAAGAATCATTAAAGTATAAGGAATTTGAATGGCTCAACTCAAATTAAAACAATTAGATAGTGTCCTAACAGGATCACTGCAAGTTTCTGGTAGCTCAGGTGTTACTGGTTCTTTAGGAGTATCACAAACTGGATCATTCGGATATTTGAGTGTAAGTGGTAATTCAAGTTTAACAGGTGATTTAACACTTGGTGGGAATATAACAATTGGTGATGCTGATAGTGATTCAATAAATATTAATGCAGATATTACTTCTAATCTTATACCGAACGCAAATATTACTTATGATTTAGGAAGTACTGCTAAGCGATGGAATGATTTATATACAGAACGTGCATTAATTGGTCAAACAGGAACTTTACATATAAGTTCATCTCTTACTGTACTGATGGATGGTAAAGCGGGAATGTTATTACCTTCTGCATCGTCTGATCCAACAGTATCAGGTACAAGTGAAAAGGGAATGACATATTTTAACTTAACTGATAATTTAATGAAAGTTTATAGTGGTACTGATTGGGTACCAGTTGGTTCTACTGAAACAAAAGATAATATACTTTCTATAGTAGCAGATTCAGATGGAAATAACGCCAGTTCAGCTATTAAAATGAGAATAGATGGAACGGCAGATGCACAAAATAAATTAATTTTACAATCTACTAACCTACATGAAATGACTGGTAGTATAAATATATCTGGTTCAATTACTGCAACAAGTGCACCTAATGGTACAACAACTATAACTGCTAACAATATAACAAACGGTTATCCGACTTCCAATGATTGGCAAGAAGGTTTAGAAGGTAGTTATTTTAATAATTTCGATAATACATCTCATGTAAGTGAAATTTTAAGATTTGTGGCGGGGATAATTAGTCATTCAATAGACACATCATCTCCAACTGCTAATACTAATTATTGGAATACACTTTCTACATCACATACAGAAGGTTCAACTACAAGTAAAGGTTCATTATTAGATGGAGTGTTAGGTTCAACTTATGAAAACGCAAAATTATCATGTCATTGGACTTCATCAGCATTTATAGATATGAGTACTACATCTTCTTATAAAGAGTTACAAGATTATTTGACATTAAAGGGTTGGGTACAGGCAAGTGATTTAGGTACTTTCGGAAATGATACAGGAACAAATCCATTTAATGGAAGTTATGCATCAAGACTTCCATCAACAATACAGACACAGGCAACACACGGAACAAATTCACATACAGTTACTGCAAACGCATCCGCTGGAAGTTCAATTTATAGTACTTCTACTTATATGGGAATGGGACCATTATCAAGTGGGGCCGCACAATCTATGTATGTAAGAGTATTAGCATCACAATCATTTAGTGATAATTATTCAGATGCTACACCAGATGAAAATTCAACTTATACAACTCAATCTTTAACAGATTATTCTCAAACAGATTTCGGAACTTCTAATGGATTAGTATTGGCAAAAATTGCATCTGCTAATCCTGCAGTTATACCTGCAGCATATCAAGATGGAGATTTTAATAGTGTAGCGGGATCGATTAGTGGTAGAAAATATACTGGTGGAGCTACAAGTGCAACGAGTATCTCTGCAAGTGGATATTATGCAACACATGATATTAAAGTAGGATTGAAGTCAGGTTCTCAATCAGATTATGTGTTTAAGAATGGAAGTGATTCGAATACAAGATTTTATTTATATGCAGGTAGTTTACCAAGTGATATTACAAATAGTCAACCAACTGCAGTAGTAACAAGTAATGCACAAATAACTGCATACGCTGCCACATCAAGAAGTTTAAGTGGGGCACCTTATTTATTGACAAATACATATACTGTTACATTTGATTCAGAAGTTAGTAAATCATTTGATCCTTGTTATGGATATGGTACTTCGGTGTTGGTTAATAGTAATACAACTGATACTTGGGAAAACATTGGTTCAACAACTTTATCAAATACAACTTGTACGGTGAATAATAGTGGAGTTTCATCAACAGGAGTAAATACATATGTAATTGATAGTACTAAAACTACAAAGAGAGGTTCGAGTGCTACACCACATCTTTCTGATATAGCAGTTGTGAGTTCTTCTCTCTCTTTTACATTAGATAGTAATACTGAAAATGTAGGACAAAATAGAACAGCCAATAATACTTTAAATTATTCATTAGTATTTAGAGCAAGAGGTAGAAATTGGAAAAATACATCAGTAGATTCTACTTCAGCCACATTTTATTTATGGGATGAGTCAAGATTTGGACAAGTAGCAGCAAGTGGAAGTATGGCAGTTTATAGTAGAGCACAAGGATATGATACAAATACTTTACAAGATTTAACTGAAACATTTACAGGCGAAGATTTTAGAATAGTATTGGCAGATAATGTACAGGCATTTAATGGAGCATATTTTACAACTGATACATTTCAAACTAATGATGAAGGTGATAGTACAATAGGACAAAATGATTTACAAGTAAAACCAGGATATTTAGTAGACCCAACTGGTAGTTATGGATATTGGTTTACAAGTGACAGTTTAACAGCAAGTAGTGCAGGATACAGATATTACATACGAAGATTCCAAACACCTGGAAGTACATATTCAAGTATGACTCTTGATGTTGGTAAGACATTGGTTAATTGGACAGCAACAACTTCAGATAGTGTAGCAGCAGCCATATTATTTGAGAGTTCTGGTAATGGAAGTGGTAATAATAGTTCTTTGGGTGTAGCAAGAATATATGATCCAACAAAATTAACAAGTAACTTAATTGAAGCAGATATGGCAGCAGATAATTTTAAAAATCCATTTTCCACAGCAATTAGTTTGTATGGAAATAGTGGTGGAAGTTTGAGTAGCACTGAATATACAATACCAATAAGAAATGCAGATGGAATGTATTTAGATAGTAGTGATAATGAACTCTATGTGATAATTAGATATAAGGGTGATCCATCTCCTGTAACATCAATAACATTGAGTTATAGTTAGGAATAAAATATGGCAACTTTAGATAAAGAAAAAAAATCAAGTCGATTATTAGCGTCAAGACGATATACTCACGAAACTCTTACTGCCGCCCAAGAAGCGTTTACAGATGTATTAGATTTAGGTGCATCCGAGATTTATACTCAGGCCAATTCAATTCCGTCAAGTGGATTACCTTATAGTGGAAGTTCCCAACAGGCCAATACATATACTAACCAGAAAGGTGATAGTATAATGAAATATTGGTATAGACAAAAATTGACAAAATCAAATACTAATAATGAAGTTTGGTTTTTCTTAAACCCAACAGGTAGTGATAGTGGAATTGGTGCACAGTTGATTGATTCTAATCAACAAACAAGTTTTATATCACCAAAGTATTCAATAGCTGGATTGGCAACTTCTACAACAGAAGATACTACACCAGGATATTTAGCAACTTTACTTAAATCAACATCACTCAATTCAGGCTCTTTATCTGGTGATGATGTAGTTTCAACTAATAATTATACTTTTGATTACAAAACTGGAGTAGTACAATTTACTGATTCATCGGTAGATCCAACTAATAGTGATTATCTTTATATGACAGTTTATCAATATGTTGGAACTACATTAGCAACAGGACTTGAATTAACTGGTAATGTTAGTAGTTCTCTAACCTCAACCGGTTCGTTTGGTAGAATTGAAGTTAGTGCTAATACTTTATCAATTGGTGGAACGGAGATTAATAAAAGTGTAGCAGATAATATTACAACATTAGATACACCACTAAGTAGTACGTCTGTACCAACATTTGCAGGATTAACCATAGATGGTAATATAAGTGCAAGTGGTGATGTAATAGCACAAAATTATATTGTAAAATCAAGTGTTACAGAAGTAACAACATCATTTAGTAGTGGTTCAACAATTTTCGGTGATACTTCTGATGACATTCATCAATTTACTGGAAGTGTAAAATTTGATAGTACTTTGTTTGATATTTATGATGCAAGTGATGAATTGATGTTTAAAATACAAAATAAAGTAGCAATATTAGGAACAATAACAGGGGCAGCACCATCGGCAATAGCAGGTGGTATTTATTATTCGGGATCGGATGCTTGGTATCTCGGATATGATGTGGCACCAACATAAAATTAACAATAATTTAGAATGTATATATTTATAAGTAACATTCTGTAAATAGGAGAATAGTAATGGCACAGTGGAGAAAAGTAGTAGTATCGGGAAGTAACGCGGTACTTAATGAAATATCAGCAAGTGGAGATATTGTTCCTATTTCTGATGCCGGATCAAGTTTGGGTTCGACTACAAGAGAATGGAATAATTTATATATAGATGGTACTGCCAATCTTGATACAGTATCAGCTGGTGATATAACAGGTACGACTATTGACGCAACAACTGATTTCACGATTGGTGGAACTGTTATTACTGATAACACAATCACAGATGATGGAACTCTTGTAATTGCTTCTACAACTGCCACATCTTTTAGTGATGGTAACATAACAAATGTTGGTGATATAAATGTTGATAGTTTAAGTGTAGATGATGCCGCTGTTGGTTTAGATATTCAATTTGGAGGTAATACTACATTAAATAAGATTACATTAACTGATAATATTGCGGACGCCTTGAATATTAACGAGGGTGGAAATTCTTATATAAAGTTCATTACTACTAATAGTTCAGAACAGATTGTTGTTGGTAAGAATAGTACTTTTAATGGAACAACTATTGCAGATTTAGGTACGGTAACTACAGCCACATCAATTACTGCTACAGATTTAATTGGTACTAACGTTGATGGTATACTTGGTGCTGACACAGCTCGTGCAATTACAGGTACAACAATAGATGCAACAACTGATTTTACAATAGATGGATTAGTAATAACTGCAGATACAATAACTAATGATGCAGCTTTAAGTATAGTAGCATCGGCTGGTGATATTACACTTGATCCTGCTGGAAATAATGTTTTACCAGGTGGAGATAGTGCAGATAGTTTGGGGGCAAGTGGAACTGCATGGGCTAAGTTATGGGTAGATGATATTGATTTAGCTGGTCAAGGTAGTATTTCAATGGGTGGAACAGCGGGAAGAATAGATTTAGACGCCGATGATGATACTTCAATTAGGTCAGCAGCAGATGATGTAATTACATTTGAAGCGGGTGCAGTTGATATTTCACAAATAACTTCAACAATGGCAATATCTGGATCTGCAACATCAACTGGTTCATTTGGTCATGTCTATGTTCAACAAGATTTAACTGTAGGTGGTGATATAATATTAGGAGATGCAAATACTGATTCTGTTACTTTTGGAGCAGATATTAGTTCTGATCTTCTTCCAGATGCAGATGATACATATGATTTAGGTTCAGCCACACAGGCCTGGCAAGATTTATTTTTAGAAGGTGATATAACTTTTTCAGACGCCGGAACAGTTGCAACAACTGCAGGTAATTTAACTGTAGATAGTTTAGCAGCTACTTTGGTATTAGATGGACATACAGGAGTAGATATAGACGCATCAAGCAGTGGTAAAGTTTCTATTGATGGTGCGGGTGGTATTGATATTGGTGTTGCAGCAGATGTAGCCTTCGATATTAATACGGCAGCTTTAGATATTGATTCAAGTGGAGCAATTACGATTGATGGTACTGGTACAGTTTCTATTGATGGTGCTGATGATATGAATTTTACAATTACATCGGGCACTGGTGGAGAAGATTTAACTATTCAACAGATAGGTGGAAATGATTCATCTATTATAATCACAGCAGCAGGAACAGGAACAGATGCCGTTAGCATTGATGCTACAGCGGGAGATATGTTAATTGCTCCAAGTTTAATAAATGGTAAGACTTTAACAATAGGACCTGCTTCGGCTACTCAAATGGTATTCACACCACACGGTACAGCGGGTAGTGAAAAAATATCATTAATTAATACAGCGGGTACTGCCGATGATGCAATTAAAATAGATGCAGTAGCGGGTGGTCTTACATTAGCAGCAGGTAATGATTCACTTCATATTGATGCTGATGGTACAGACGCAGATGCATTAAATATTGATTCTGCAGGTGGTATTGATATAGATGCAGCAGCAGCCGTAGACATTCTGGCCGCTTCAACTTTAACTGCCAAAGGGGCAACTGCAGCAACATTTGGTGATGATACAGGAACTTGGGAATTTGATGGTAGTGGAGCAGTTTCCGAAACAGGAATGACTACATTTAGTCTAACACCATCCAGTACAATGGATATAGACGCGGGTGGGGCAGTTACTATTGATGGTACTTCTGTTACGATAGGTGCCGATGATAGTGGAGTAGCAATTTCTATTGGTCATTCAACATCAGAAACTACGGTTAATGATAATCTTACAATTACGGGAGATTTAACTGTAAATGGAGATCAGACTATAGTTTCTACAACTAACTTAGCCGTTGCAGATAAATTCGCTACGTTTGGGAGTGGTTCAATATCAGCCGCACAAGATGGTGGTATTATTATTCAGAACGCAGCAACATCTGGGTATGGATTAGGATATGATACTGGAACAAGTAGATGGGTACTTGATAATAATTTAGCAGTAGCGGCTACAAATATTGTTCCAGACGCATATGTAGGAACGGTAGAATTGGGAACTACACACGGTGATTCACAAGGTGTTCCTACTTATGGTAGTGGAGTTGGATCAATTTATGTAGATACGGATGATGCTGAAATTTGGATTTACGCATAATAATTAAATAAGAGGTTTCAAAATGGCAATTAATGTTAAAGGTAGAGTTAAAGTTCTTGACGGAAAAGCATATCGTCATCCATTGACAATATCTGAATTAGAATTTGTAATGAATTTAATAGCAAATGGTAGTCATAAAATAGAGGACATGCCAAGAATATTAGAAGTAACTAAAAGACTTCAAGATGAGTATAAGTTACTTAGAAAACATATAGAAGAATAACTAATGTTGGCCCATCTCTATGGTAGATGATGGGAAGTGGGCTTTGAGAGAAGTAACCAACCGCGATAGGAGATAAATTAAATGCCAAATTGGAAACGAGTCATAGTATCGGGCAGTTCAGCCCATTTAAATCATGTAACAGCAAGCGGTCACATAAGTGGCTCATCAACTTCAACTGGTTCGTTTGGTAGAGTTAATGCTTCAAGAGTTTACAATGTTAACAGAATAGAGGATGATGGTGGTGAACTCACAATCAGGTCTGATGATTTAAAAACTGTTGGTGACGGAATTACAATACAGAATTCAGGTGGCTCAGATATGATTGCAATTGCTCTTGATGGAAGTGTTGCAGAAATCAGTAGTCCTATAGTGTTTAATAATCCATTATCGTTTGCTAGTAATTTGGGTGCAAAAATAAGTGGCTCATCAATTTCAACTGGTTCGTTTGGACACTTAGTAATCGCAAAAGATGCACATATAGGTGAAGATGTATTAGCAGATGGTGATGTTGTAGCATATAATTCATCTGATATAAGACTTAAAGATAATGTAGAAGTTATAAAAGGTTCATTAGATAAAATAGAAGGTATTCGTGGTGTAGAATTTGATTGGAATGAAAAATCACCTGGTTGGGCAAAAGAAAGAGGACACGATGTTGGGGTAATAGCCCAAGAAGTTCAAAAAGTCGTTCCTGAAATAGTAGTAGAGAGAAAAAATGGTTATTTAGGAGTAGATTACAAGAGAATCGTTCCGTTATTAATAGAATCAGTAAAAGAATTAAGACAGGAAGTAAATGATCTAAAGAAAAAAGTGAGTTAGAGATATTTACTTGATATTTATAATATAGTTATACACAATAATAATAAGGAGAAACAGTTATGGCCGTTACAGCAGAGTCCAATTTAGCTAAAAAACTAGACAAAACTCAGACTAAAATTACGTTTAGTGAGGAAGAATTACAATCACTTCGTAATTTACAGGCTGATTATTCAGAAAAGTCAGCACAATTTGGACAATTAAAAATACAGAAACTTTTAGTTCAACAACAATTAGATTCACTCGAAACATCTGAAGTTCAGATGGAAAGTGATTATAGTGCGTTACAAGCAAAAGAACAAGAAATTGTTAAAAATTTAAATGAGAAGTATGGTCCTGGAAATTTAGATCCAGCAACAGGAGTATTTACTCCGGCCCCAGTTCCTGATAAAATAACAGAAACTTCAGAAACAACTTAAATAATCTCCCATAAACCTATCGTTTGAGAAAGTTAGAGTATATTTATAGTAAATATTTATAGTCTAAAGTTGACTAAATTAGTTATTTAATTATAATAATAGGAAAGGAGAAAAACAATGGCAGAACGTATAGTTTCCCCTGGAGTTTTTACCAGGGAAAGAGACCTCTCATTTCTTCCTGCAGGAATTGCATCAATAGGAGCAGCAATAGTTGGACCAACACTTAAAGGTCCGGCTTTTGTACCAACTGCTATTAGTAATTTCTCAGAGTTTGAGGAAATGTTTGGATCTACGGATACGAGATTTTACACCCCGTATGCTGTAGAACAATATCTAAGAAGTGCAGGAACAGTTACGATTGTTCGTGTTCTTAATACTGGTGGATACACCGCCGATTCAATAGAACTTTATCTGAGTTCAAGTACACTAACCAAAAAGACATTAGCTGTATTATTACCATCTCGTGGTGGTTCAAGTGGAACTGCAGATTTAGAAGGTAGTACAGTTGGTGCAGGATCAGATTGGTTGTCAGGAACACTCACTTTAAGTGGTAGTAACTGGGGAGCTAAATCTTTAACGGTTCAAGGTGCTTACACATTCTCATTTGATACAGGAAGTGCTAATTATATTGATGATGTATTTAGTAGAGACGCACAAGTTCAGAAATCTGGAGCAAACGGTGTAGGAGCATATTTGTATAAGAATTTCAAATATGCACAAAGTAGCAATGCATATTCATCGGAGTCGTCTGGACCCATATCAGCAAGTCATGGGACTTTTACATCCCCAACAACATATAATAATGCATCTACTCCTTACATTCAATCACAAATGATTAATAGTGCACGATATAACTTATTTAAAGTTAATACTCGTTCTCATGGTTCAAATGTAAATAACAAATATAAGATTGTTATTTTGAGTGTTAAGAAAGCTGGTTCAATAGCTGGTAGTGATTTTGGTTCATTTTCATTACAAGTCAGACAGACTGGTATGGATGACAATGGTTTAACAACTGATAACATTTTAGAACAGTGGGACAATTTGAATTTTGATCCAAAGAGTACTAATTACTTTGCTCGTAGGGTTGGTGATAGATATGTAACAATCGATGCGAATGGTAAACTCACTTATAATGGTGATTGGAACAACCGTTCTAAACATATTTATCTAAGTGATTTTTCAGATATTGCAGATGGATCAGTTCCAAAAACATTATCTCCGATGGGACACGCAGCAATTAACAACCCATTTGGTAGTGATGATTCAACAATTCCATCATGGACATTTAAAACAAGTCAATCAAATGCACAGGGTGAATTTGACGCTAATGTTCCTTATGGTGTAGATTATGGTAATGTAGACGCTGAAGAGTATTTGGCACCCTACCCATCCACAGCCGGAGATGGTGCAAATACTACTATGAGTCTTGAGGATTATAATGGTAGTGCAGACGCTTCAACAACGGGTGATACTTTTTCAACACACAATGAAAAGATTACTCTCACACTTTCAAGTGTAAAACAGAGAAAGTTTGTTGTTCCATTTCAAGGTGGATTCGATGGTGATAACCCAGCAAATCCAAAATTGACAGGAGCAAGTATTACAGCAGCAAACACACAGGGATTTGATATCTCAAGTGCAACTGCTGCCGGAGCAGTCGCTTACAAAAAGGCTATCAACGCAATCAGTAATCCTGATGAATTTGATATCAATATGTTGGTAACACCTGGTATTATTCATGATTTACATCCAAAGATTACGAATCATGCAATAGCTAAGTGTGAAGAACGTGGAGATGCATTTTATGTATTTGATTGTGGTATCAAAGGTGGTTCAATAGCATCCGCAACAGCGGCGATAGCAGCACTTGATACGAACTACGCAGCAACCTATTATCCTTGGGTAAAGATTGTTGATAGAAACACGGCACTTCCAGTATGGGTTCCGCCATCAGTAGTACTACCTGGTACAATCGCGTACACAGATAAAGTAGCACACGAATGGTTTGCACCGGCTGGTTTGAATCGTGGTGGTTTAACAACTGTACTTGAAGCACAAACAAGATTGACTCACGAAGAAAGAGATACTCTTTATGAAGATAGAGTTAATCCAATCGCTTCATTCCCAGGTCAAGGTGTAGTAGTTTGGGGACAAAAGACCTTACAAGGTCGTCCATCAGCACTTGACAGAGTGAATGTTCGTAGATTGTTAATCAAGTTGAAGAAGTTTATTGCAAGTTCAAGTAGGTATTTAGTATTTGAACAGAATACATCGGCAACACGAAATCGTTTTATGAATATCGTGAATCCGTTCTTAGAATCAGTACAAGCAAATTCTGGACTTTCGGCATTTAAGGTAGTTATGGATGACTCCAATAACACACCTGATGTGATTGATAGAAATCAACTTGTTGGTCAGATATTTATCCAACCAACACGGACAGCTGAATTTATTGTATTGGACTTCGTAGTATTACCAACGGGAGCAACTTTCCCAGCGTAAGTTTAATCACATAGATTAATAAATGAAAAACCCCTCTTTTTTGAGGGGTTTTTTGTTGTTTGTTATATTTATATATGAAGTATAATGTAAAACTTCTATAAAACTATGAAAAACTATTGTGATGATTTTTTATAATTTTGATATTTATAGATGAGAAAAAAAATTATTGGAGATTAAAGATGCCAGAACTATTAGATCCGTCAGAAATAATGTTTACACCGTTTGAACCGAAAACGAAAAATCGGTACATCATGTATATTGAAGGTATACCAGCTTATCTTATTAAGACAGCTAATAGACCTACAATTGCTTTTGAAACTATTGAACTTGATCACATCAATGTAAAACGATATATGAAAGGAAAGGGATCATGGGAAGAACTTGAAATTACTCTTTATGACCCAGTTGTTCCTTCAGCCGCACAGGCAGTAATGGAGTGGGTAAGATTATCCCACGAGTCTGTTACAGGTCGTGATGGTTATTCAGATTTTTATAAAAAAGATGTAACGATTAATGTATTAGGACCAGTAGGTGATAAAGTTGAAGAGTGGACACTTAAAGGTACTTGGATTACCAACGCAACATTTGGTGATTTGGATTGGGCAAATGCAACAGACCCAGTTGATGTAACTTTGACACTTAGATACGATTACGCAATACTACAATTCTAATAAAATTTTAATAAAAAAAAGGAGTCAATTATGGCAGTCATAGCAGATAAAGCTTGGTGGAAGTCAAAAACCATTTGGACATCAGTGATAGCTGGTGCAGTTGGTGTTCTTCAAGCAGCAGGTGTTGTAGAAGCAGTACCTGAAGTAGTTTGGACAGTATTAGCATCTTTCGGACTTTATTCCGTTAGAGACGCGGTTGGGAAATCAAATCCCGAAGTAAAGTAAGTAATTTAAAGGCTGGGTATTTTAATCGATACCCAGCATTATAGTTTTATAAAATTGGTTATATTGTATAAAATACAATTAAAAATATGATACAGAGGAGATAAACATGGCAGAAAATAAACGCCAGTTTCCAACAGAGGTAGTTGATTTACCTTCTAAGGGATTACTTTATTCAAAAGACTCACCACTATCAAGTGGAACTATTGAATTAAAGTATATGACCGCTAAAGAAGAAGATATTTTAACTTCTCGTAATCTTATCCAAAAAGGAATTGTTTTGGATAAACTAATGGAAGCTGTTATTGTAGATGAAAAAGTATTACTTGATGATTTGTTGTTAGGTGATAAGAATGCAGTTATGATTGCAACGAGAGTACTTGGATATGGTAAAGATTATACTGTAACACTTACAGATCCATCTACAGGAGATAAACAAGAAGAAACTTTTGACTTAACTGAAATTACAGATAAGAAGATTGATTCAAAATTGTTTAAGGCTGGTAAGAATGAATTTGAATTTGAACTGCCAGCATCAAAAGTTAAAATTCTATTTCGTCTATTAACACATAAAGAAGAAAAAGAAATTGATGCTGAATTAAAAGCATTAAAGAAATTTGCAAAAGATAGTGGTATTACTTCAGAAATCACAACACGATTGAAAAAGGCGATTGTGTCGGTTGGTGGAGATACATCACTGCAACGAATTAATGAATTCGTAGATAATGAATTATTATCTCGTGATTCCCTTGCATTTAGGGAATATCTTAAAAAAATAACACCAGATGTTGATATGTCATTTACATTCACCAGTGAAGAGAGTGGTGAAGATACGACTATGGACATCCCATTAGACGTTGAGTTTTTTTGGCCTGCGGGCAGAAGATAAGCCTGCAATTCACTCACAAATCTTCTCCCTATGCTTCCACGGGAAAGGAGGATTTAATTTCACAGAAGTGTATAACATGCCAACCTATCTGCGCCGATTTTACATCCAATCAGCGTCA
>Ga0257115_1001959_pt1 | contig 12854 bp, 10 predicted proteins | sample SI112_100mmetaG_FD_194465 | JGI IMG/M metagenome (GOLD analysis project Ga0257115, IMG submission 194465) | Marine microbial communities from Saanich Inlet, British Columbia, Canada - SI112_100m | ecosystem: Environmental > Aquatic > Marine > Inlet | place: Canada: British Columbia | collected...
CAGCCGTCACAATGATACCAAGATTTTGAGCTAAAGTGTCTTTTTCTAGGTCTTTTATTGATTGTAAGAATTCATTATTAGTCATTTTCTTTCTCCGTTTAATTTTTTATCCCTAATCCTTTTTTTCCCAATATACAGAGTACAAATCCCAAATGTCAGTGGGATTGATTTACAGTTTTTTAATCCTACCGACTCCATAAGTGATAGGAATTCTTTTCGGGTTGGGAAATTCATAATGGAGTCAGCAAGATATTCATAAGCTGCAGGATTTTTTGTAAACCATTTTGCTAATTTGGGTAAAACTCCATTGAGATAAAAACTATAGGTGTTTCGCCAAAACCCAGGTTCAGGTGTAGTGAGTTCTAAAACCATCAATTGACCATTGTCCACAATGATTCTCTTCATTTCGGTTAATGCTTTCACTTTATCTGGGATATTCCTTATACCAAAAGCAATGGCGGTCACATCAAAAGAATTATCATCAAAATCAATTTGTGTTGCATCCCCCCACTTGAGTTCCACACGATCATTTAAGTTTTGAAAGCCAACTTTTTCAATTCCCTTATTCACCATTTCTTGGACAAAATCAACTCCAGTTACATTTACATTCGGATAGTTATTGGCACAATCCAAGGCAAGATCACCAGTGCCGGTGGCCACATCCAAAAATCGATTGGTTTTGAAAAAGTTCATTTCAAAAACAGTTCGTTTCCGCCATGCGACATCACGACGCCCAGACAAAACCCGGTTTAAGAAATCATATTTATCCGTTACGGATGTAAAAATATCTTTTACAATGCCGATGCGCTGATCGTCATTCATTTCCTTAACGGATGGGTATTCTTTATTTTGATGATCTATCACTTAAATCCTTTTGTAAATAATTCTGTAATACCAGCCACCCACTCAACACGATTAAATTGATTCCCATCGGCAGGTGCTTCATGGTATTCTTTTAAAAATCGATTGAGTACAGCATCTAAATAAAAGACAGCTTGGGTTTTATCCAATGTGGGACTCAATTCATTTTGATTAATAGCATCTTGGATAATTTCCCCTAAATAATCATTTGAAAGTTTTTGAAGTTCGATGACTATTTTTTGTCTATTTGGCGAATCTCCTGAATAAATTAGCCTAAAATATATACGTGCCAATCTGGGATGATCTGTGATGAATTGAACACCTGAATCAACAATTTCTGACATACGCTTTTCAAATGGAAGATTAATCGTATTGTCTCGGACATCTTTCAGATATGTCTTCACTCTCTCTAGAGTTAACGTATAAACATAGTCATATAAAATGCTTTTTGTTTTAAAATAATTAAATAATGACCCTTTAGAAATGCCTGCATGGTTTACGACTGAATTCATTGATGCTGTTTCATAGTCCTTTTCAGCAAATTCAGAAATGGATGCATTAACAATACGTGCTTGTTTTTCTATCGGTAATCTTTCAAATGGATTCATATAGTTTTTTCACTTAAAATTTGGTATTGACCGGGTGGTCAAATTAATATTATTTGATGCCTAAAACCTAAATATTATTCTTTGGAATATTTTTATATCACCTATATTTATGAAGAGCGTGTTCTCGTAATTCATAATAATTTTTGTTAACTTGCGAATAGTTAACATGCGAATTATTTATATTGCTTTTGTATCAAAACAATACATAATTTATTTATTCAGTCTTCATTATCTTAATATCGTATTATACGAAAATAATTCGAATTATGGAGATCAATAAATTGAAGACAAATCATTAATTCTTAAAATAGTAGTAAAATCACTAAATCCATGAGTTACATATTTAAACATCTTTCAGTATCAAAATTATCAATTATTGGTGCTGGGCAAATCGGTCCAGATATTTGTCTCCATTTTTCTAAAGTTTTTGCAAACCATAATGTAAAATTGATTTTAGTGGATATTGCAGATGAAGCAATAGAAAATGCAAAAACCAAAATAGAAAAGAAAATCCAAAAGGGCATTGATACTGGGGCCTTTAAGCCAACAATGGCTGATGCTATGATAAATAGCATTTCTTACACAACTAATTACCAAGATATCGCCGGGTCAGACATTGTACTAGAAGCAGCAACAGAAGATGAGAAAATCAAAAATATTATCTTTAATCAAGTAGAAAATATTTGCGATAATGATTGTTTATTTTTATCCAACTCTTCGCATATGAGACCTGAAATTATTTTCCAAAACATTCAAAATAAATCACGTTGTTTGGTCACCCACTATTTCTTTCCTGCTGAAAGAAATCCCGTAGTAGAAATCATTCCAAGTAAACATACAAATCCATCTACAACTCAGATACTCATGGGATTTTATGAATCCATCGGGAAAGTCCCCATTGAAGTAAAAAGTTCGTATGGTTATGCAGTGGATCCCATTTTTGAAGGTCTTTGCCAAACGGCAATTTTATGTCTGGAAAAAGGTTACGGAACCGTGAAAGAAATTGATGCCGTTGCACAAAAATCTCTGGGGCTAGGCGTTGGACCTTTTACTGCTCTCACATTAACGGGAGGGAATCCAATTACGAATCATGGTTTGGATGAAATGGGATCTGAACTTATGCGGTGGTTTAAATCGCCTAAAATGCTTAGAGATGCAGTAGAAAACAACACTCAATGGGACATAGCAAAACGTGGTGAAAAAATTGATATTAATCCTGACACTGAAACCACTTTGGAAAAACAATTTCTGGGTGCTTACTTTGCGCTATCATCCTATATAATTGATATTGGTATTACCAACGTCAGCGATTTAAATATGGCTTGTGAAGTTGCATTAGTCATGAGAGCACCTTTCACATTAATGAACAAATTAGGTCTGGATACTGCTTCACAAATAGTAAAAGATTTTTGTGAAGAACATTCAGGATTCTCATTTCCTACATCACTTCAAAAATCCAAGGATAATGGACAGTGGGATATATCAACCATTGTTAAAACAGTTCAAGACAAAGTGGCTATTTTTACGCTTCGTCGCCCAAAAGTATTAAATGCTTTAAATTTGAATGTAATTGCAGAACTGGAATCTGGACTACTTGAAGTAGAAAATAATGATTCTATTCTTGGATCAGTGATTACTGGGTTTGGTGTAAAGGCATTTGTCTCAGGTGCAGATATTAATATGTTAGCTGGATTGAAAACGCCGAAAGAAGGCTATGAAAATGCCCGAAGTTTTCAGGTGGTCTTTAGCCGGATTCAACAAATGAATAAACCCATTATTTGTGCCATGAATGGTTTTGCTTTTGGTGGTGGAAATGAATTGGCTATGTCATGCACAATGAGAATAAGTAAAAAGGATTTACCTATATTAGCGTGTCAACCCGAAGTTAATTTAGGTTTTATTCCAGGTGCAGGTGGAACTCAGAGACTCCCCCGCTTGGTGGGGCTAAATATTGCCTCTGACATTCTTCGTACAGGCCGACCTGTTTCCGCTAATGAAGCATTTGAAATCGGGCTCATAGATAAACTTGTTGATGGGGATCTTATTTTAGAAGGAATTGAATGTGTAAACCAAATTACAAATGGGACACTCCCCATTATACCAATGGTAACATCGTCATTTAGACATGGCGAAGAATCCACAAAAATTGAAACCAACCATTTGAGCAAAGCAATTGACTCTATTTTAGTAGAAACAATTTATGGCGGAGCTGAAATGGATTTAGAAGATGGCCTAGAGTATGAAGCGCGTCAATTCGGCGAATGTATGAAAACTGAAGATATGAAAATTGGCTTAAAGAATTTTTTAGATAATGGACCCAAGGTTAAGGCTGCATTTATCCATAAATGAAGACTAAAGTGAAATATAAACTTGGCGTTGATATTGGCGGAACATTTACAGATTTTTTCCTAGTCTCTAACACTGGTGAATCAGTGATGCATAAAACATTATCGACACCCGAAGATTCATCAATCGGTTTCATCACAGGCTTGAAAGAATTAGCTGAAAAATGTTCACTGTCGGATGATGAGTTTATTCAAAGTATTGATACAATCGTTCATGGTACAACTGTTGCTACAAATACATTGCTAACATTGCAGGGAGCTAAAACTGCATTAATTACAACAAAAGGATTACGAGATGCCTTAGAAATGCGCAGAGGCATTCGTGAAGAGCAATATAATAACCATTATCAAAATGTGACCCCTCTTGTTCCTCGTTCTCTACGTTTTACTTTAGATGAGCGAATTGACTCTGATGGAAATGTAGTTACATCTATAAATGTAGATGAGTTGGAATTATTAGTTGAAAAGATTAATACAGAAAATGTGGAATCAATTGCCATCTGTTTTATGAATTCCTATTTAAATAACACCCATGAAAAACATGTTGCCAAATATCTTCGTAAACGTTTGGAAAACACATTTATTACTGCTTCTTGTGAAGTGTTACCATCCATTCGCTTTTATGAAAGAGTGAGTACAACGGTTGTTAATGCCTATATCGGAGTAGATGTAGATAGTTATATCGCGTCGTTACAGGAAAAACTCAAAAAATTAAACTTTAAAGGCGGATTTTCAATTATGCAATCTAACGGTGGCGTTGTCTCCCCCGAAGTTGTCCGAAAAATCCCTGCAGTTACCGTATTATCTGGTCCAGCAGCTGCGCCCATTGCTGGTGCATATTATGCAAAAATGCTTGGATATGATAATTGCATTACTATGGACATGGGTGGAACGAGTTTTGACGCAAGTATGGTCGTTGATGGGCAATGTATTACAAGTACAGATGGTGATATTAATCGCTACCGCATAGCTCTTCCATCTTTGGATATTATAACCATTGGCGCTGGCGGTGGAAGTATTGGGTGGGTTGATAGTGGAGGCTTACTGCAAATGGGGCCAAAAAGCGCTGGATCATTACCCGGCCCAGTATGTTATAATCGAGATGGGAAAGAACCTGCTTGCACAGATGCCGATTTAATTTTGGGTTATTTAGATCCTAATTTTTTTGCTGGAGGTAAATACACTCTCAATAAAGACAAAGCTCTGGATCAATTAAATAAAACTTTAGCAACACCATTAAACCTAACAGATATTGAAACTGCAGCAGGAATGTATCGCGTTATAAATATGAATATGGCGCAAGGTGTACGCCAAGTATCTGTTGAGCGCGGTTATGACCCACGCGAATTTTTAATGATTGTCGCTGGTGGAGCTGGACCAATTCATGCTGGAGAAATTTGCCGAGAACTCGAAATTCCAATGTTTGTAGTCCCTAACGCAGCACCTATTTTTTGTGCTACTGGAATGCTTCTTGGAGACTTAAAGCATGACTATGTTCGTTCATATATCAAACGATTTTCCCAAATTGATAAAAAGACTTTCCTTGCTCTTTACGATGATATGATTCAGGAAAGTATGGACACTTTATCATCAGAAGGTATCGAAAAAGAGAATACCCAACTTGTCCCGACGTTAGATTTGCGGTATGTGGGCCAATATCATGAAGTGCCATTACAAGTAGATATGGATAATGTATCGTCTTTTGATTTGGATGTAATTAAAAATGCATTTCATAAAGAGCATAATCGTCAGTTTGGATATTCATTAAAAGAAGAAGGTACTGAGCTAGAAATAATTAATGTACATTTACGCGCCATTGGAATCACTGAAAAACCTAATTCTTTCGCAAAAATGGATGATGCTGAACCGGTGAAAAATCCCGATTTTGCATTAAAAAGTAAACGGATTGCCTACATTCCCGAGTTAGACGATGTTCAAGAAATTTCTGTCTTTGACGGTGACTTGTTGACAGGAAAATATTCTATTGAAGGACCCGCCATTATTGAGCAGATAAATACAACCATATTCTTAGGGAAAACTTATGATTGTGATACGGGTGTTGGCGGATCGTTTATTGTTTATAATAGAGATCATTATCCCAATGGATTTGATATTAACCAAAAGAAATTGGGTAAATAAATATGGTTAAAATAGATAAAATATTGCTATCCATTTTTCAGAGAACATTCAAATCTATTACAGATGAAATGAGTATCTCATTAACAAAAACAACTCGATCTCCGATCCTATGTGAAGCAAAAGATTTTGTCACTGGCCTCTATGATGCTAAAGGGAATATGCTGGAACAAACAGAAAATTTACCCATACTCTCCTTTTCCCTTGGACCTGTTTGCCGTGTGATATTAGACCAATACGGAGAAGATATATCTCCCGGTGATGTGATTATTCATAATGACGTTTTCTCCATGGGGAACCAAAATAATGATGTGGCAATTTTTAAACCTATATTCCACGAAGATACTTTAATTGGTTGGGCTGCTGCAAAAGGCCATCAAGCCGATATTGGGGGTGCCGTCCAAGGTGGTTACAACCCAAATGCAACAGAAGTGTGGCAGGAAGCCATTCGAATCCCAGCCGTAAAACTTTATGAAAAAGGGAAGCTTCGTGAAGATGTATGGAATTTAATTTTTGCAAATATTCGACTTACAATGGTTCAGGAAGATATTAAAGCTCAGATTGGTGCATGTACTTTAGGAGAACGACGATTACAAACATTGGTTGAGAAATATAGTATCGAAACTTTTGAAGCCCATAAACAAGAATTATTCAGTGCAACAGAAAAAATGATGTGTAGCGAAATTGCAGAAATTCCAAATGGTGTGTACCACGGAGAAAGTATGGTTTTTTATGATGGTAAACATAAAGGATCTGAATTTACTGTACGAGCAACAGTTACCGTAAAAGATGAAGCCATTACCTTTGACTTTTCTAAGTCATCAGAACAAACAAAAGGGTTTGTAAATGGTACATACACATCAACCTGTTCCGCTATAACATTGTCTTTTCTACAGATGGTAAATCCCAATATTCCTCATAATGAAGGAATGATAAAGCCTTTAACATATATTGTTCCAGAAGGAATTATTTTGAACGCATCCTACCCCGCTGCCACAACTTTTGGAAATCATTTATGCCCCCAAGTTGCTGATTCCATTGCAATAGCCCTAAGTGAAGCTATTCCAGACAAAGTGACGGCAGGTTGGAATCACTTATTATGTTCCTTATTCACAGGAAACCATCCCAAAACAAATGAAAAATATGTAGATATCTGCTTCCTTGGATTAAAAGGCGGTTCCGGAGCATTAAAAAATTCTGATGGTTATGACCATATAGGTATGATTGATGCATCCGGTGGAATCCTGGACCAAGATTACGAAATGTTTGAGCAACAATCTCCGCATATGCTTTTATATCACGAATATTTACAAGATTCAGGTGGGCCTGGGAAATGGCGAGGCGGTTTAGGTGTTAAAACAAAAATTAAACTTGGTGGCGATGATACGACAATGGTTGTTTTTGGTGATGGAGATGTAAAAACACCTTATGGCTTATTTGGAGGGAAAACTTCCGTGCTAAATAAAATTTCTTTAACCTTGCCTGATGGATCTGAAAAGATTCCTATGAGTAAAGATATGATTGAAGGCATTCCGAGCGGAACTATATATGACCAAATTGCAGGTGGTGGTGGTGGGTATGGAATTCCGATCGAAAGAGAAAAAGATTCTATATTAAAAGATGTTAAAAATGAAGTTGTATCTAAAAAACAGGCAAAAGAAGTATATGGAATAAATATTGAGGATAATACATGAGTTTCACATTAGAACAAAAATTTAATGTCCTGAGCCAAATAACGCGAACTTCACATTTCGAATGGCGTGAAGCATTTATTAAAATGTTTCCCGATTTAGATCCAGCTGAAGCTGTAATGAACTATTGGGAAATTGTTGGACGAGATACGGCGAGGGCGTTTCTGAAAAGAATTGATAGAGATAAACTGGTTGCACCACAAATTGCAGAAATGATTGTGAATAGTTCTCTTGCCATGGGTGAATCAGCAGAAATGGTACAAGAAAATGACGGAAAGGTGCGATTAGTACATGGTGCCTGCCCTTGGTATGATTGGCATAAAAAATACGATGCCTTGGAAGAAGACCAACCGGGATGTGATTGTTGGTTTCAAACCATTGTGAAAGATATAAATCAAGAATTGAATACACATGTTAGTGTTGAAACATTGAGCTCCTTGCCCGCCGGTGACGAGAATTGTACGCGGATATTTACGGAGAAACAATAATGGATTTCCAATTAAACGATATTCAGGAAATGATTCAGAAAACCTTTCAAGATTTTTCAGAAAAAGAAGTGAAACCGCAGGCAGAAGCCATTGATGCCAATAAAGAATTTCCCATGGAGCTTTTTAAAAAAGTGGGCGATTTGGGATTTTTTGGAATGCGATATCCAAAAGATGCCGGTGGTACAGAACTGGATGTTGTATCCTATTCTTTGGCCGTAATGAAGCTGGCAAAAGGATCTCTTTCATTAGCAGCGGCTTGCACCATGCAATCTCTGATGGGAACATTCTTTTTATACAAATTTGGTGATGATGAAGTGAAAGGCTATTTTAAACAAGCATTAGATGGTGAAAAAATTGGTGGCATCTGTATGACTGAACCAGATGCGGGGAGCGACTTATTCGGTATTCGCACAAAAGCCAAAGTTATGGATGACCATTATATTTTAAGCGGTCAAAAAACGTGGGTTACTTCTGCTCCGGTAGCTGACTTTTTTACAGTATTTGCAAAAACCGACAATCACGAAAAATTATCAATCTTTTTTGTGCCTACACACCTAAATGGTGTCCACATTGGGAAGTCAATCGAAAAATTGGGCGTTCGGGGTTCGGTTACAAGCGAAGTTGCATTTGATGAAGTAAAATTGCCGAAAAATTATTTACTTGGCGAAATCGGTGGCGGAACGGAAAGCATGAAGGAAATATTGGCAGAAATCCGAATCATGACAGGTGCTTTGGCAATCGGTGTGGCAGAAGCGGCTTTTGAAGAAGCAGTTGAATACGCTAAAACGCGGAAACAGTTTGGTCGTCCCATCGGAAAATTTCAAGCAGTACGATTGAAAATGGCGGATATGGCAGTTCAGTTGGAAACAGCTCGTCATTATGTTTTTTATGCTGCATCTTTGAGTGACCAAAATTTACCACGACAAAAAGAATCCATGATTGCAAAACTTTATGCATCCGAATGCGCTAATGATATTTGTGATAAAACTTCTCGAATTTTTGCTTCATATGGATATGCGATGGAATATCCCATCCAGCGTTTTTTAAGGGATGCTCGGTTCACGCTTATCGGCGGAGGTACATCGGAAATATTGGGGATTAATATTGGGAAAGAATTGGGCTTATGATATCTATACAAATTGATAAATATGATTTTAGCAATCTTCGAACATTGAATAACGGAGACTTATTATGATATTAAATAATGCATTCATTCCGTATGGGGCATATTGGAGCACACCATTTTGTAAATGGCAAGGCAGTTTTGCTAATCTACATCCATTAAAGTTTGCAGCAGAGATAGCACAGAATGAATTAGAAAAACGGGAAATTAATCCGCAAGATTTGACTGATTTACACTTGGGAAATACAGTACCATCAAAATCTTGTTTTTATGGCGCGCCTTGGGTGGCTGCAATGATAGGCGCGGAAGGTATTACAGGGCCCGTGGTGAGCCAAGCTTGCGCAACATCGGCCCGTGTAATTGCAGGCGCTGCTACAGAATTGGAAAGTGGTAACGATGCAAATATTTTATGCATCACAGCTGACCGTACGTCCAATGGTCCCCATATTTTATATCCGAACCCAAAAGGTCCCGGTGGCAAAGGAAATGCCGAAGATTGGGTTTGGGATAATTTTAACTATGACCCATTCGCAAAAAATGCCATGTTACAAACTGCAGAAAATGTTGCACATGAAGCTGGAATAAGTACGGTAGAACAAAATGAAGTGGCTTTACTCCGTTTTCAGCAATACAAAAATGCGCTGGAGAATGATGGTGAATTTCACAAACGATATATGGTTTCACCTACGGAGGTTAATCCTTCGGGACGAAAAGTAGTTGGAATTGTTGAATCAGACGAAGGTGTCTTCCCTTCTTCTATGGAAGGATTGGAAAAGCTTAGACCAATTCTCCCAGATGGAACGGTAACTTTTGGTGGTCAAACATTCCCCGCTGATGGAAATGCCGGAATGATTATTACTACAAAAGATAATGCCAATGAAATGAGTTCAAATTCTAATATTACTATTCAACTCAAAAGTTACGCTCAAGGCAGAACCAATAAAGGATTTATGCCGGTGGCGAATGTCCCTGCTTCTAAAAATGTTTTGGCTCAAGCTAGCATTGGGATTGAAGATGTCAAGGCGATTAAAACCCATAACCCTTTTGCGGTGAACGATATTTACTTTGCTAAAAAAATGGGGATACAAATAGAAGATATGAATAATTATGGTTCTTCTTTGATTTGGGGACACCCCCAAGGTCCTACGGGAATGCGATTGGTGATAGAATTGATAGAAGAATTGGTACTTATCGGAGGCGGATATGGATTATTCACTGGATGTGCTGCTGGGGATACGGCGGCGGCAATTGTCATTAAAGTTGATGTTTAAAAAATGAAAATACTGCTATCAAAACCCGGTTTAGATGGACATGATGTTGGCGTCAAGGTGCTTGCTCATGGCTTAATTGAAGCAGGTCATCAGGTGGTTTATTCCGGGCTGAGAAAATCTATTGAAGACATTGTTCAAAAAGCTATCAATTATAATGTTGATATGGTTGGATTATCCATTCTTTCGGGGACACATCTTATTATAGCAAAAAAAATGAATGATGTGATCAAAGAAAATGATTTAGAAATCCCCTGGATTGTCGGTGGAAATATTCCAAATAATGATGTAAAAACGTTAGAAGAATTGGGCGCTACAAAAGCATTTGCCACCAGTACAAAAGTTGAAGATGTTATCCATTATTTTATGGATATGAATGAAACACAGAGCCAGTAGTTTCCATTTCAATACATTAAATCCATTACTGAAATAAATTATGAATGATAAAAATAGAAAAAAAACAGCAGAAGAATTAGGTGTCGATAAAGTACACTTAGAGTCTGGTATTGAAGTTGACCCTGTTTATATTGCAAATGATATTGATGGGTCAAGCGTAAAAGGTGAAATGCCTGGTGAATACCCTTTTACAAGAGGCATTCATTCAACCATGTATCGGAAAAGACCTTTTACTATTCGCCAATATGCTGGCTTCGCTTCCCCAGAAGAAACAAATGAACGATTTCAATTCTTAATATCGAACGGGCAATCAGGGCTAAATGTTGCCTTTGATTTACCCACTCAATGTGGGCTTGATTCTGATGATCTAAGGGCAATGGGCGAAGTAGGCCGTGTTGGTATGACGGTTGATACATTAGATGATTTTGAAATTGCATTTAAAAATATTGATTTAGATAAAATAACTGTTTCTTTAACGATTAATGGAACTGCTATTATTGCAATAGCCATGTATATCGCAATGGCAGAAAAGTCTGGTTATGATATCAGTTCATTAAGAGGCACTGCTCAAAATGATATTTTAAAAGAATTCATCGGACGAGGAACTTGGATATTTCCAGTAGACAAATCTGTAAAATTAGTTGTAGATACGATTGAGTATTGCGCAAAACATCTTCCAAAATACAGTCCAGTCAGTGTATGTGGATATCATATAAGAGAAAGTGGAGCAAACCCAATTCAGGAAATGTCCTATGCCTTTTGTATAGCTAAAGCATATACAGACGGTGCATTGAGTCGAGATATTGACATTGACGATTTTGCATCCCGACTTTCATTCAATTTTGATATTTATGGGAATTTGTTTGAACAAATAGCAAAGTTTCGTGGCGGTAGACGACTTTGGGCGAAAATTATACGTGAAGAATATGGCGCGAAAAATGATAAATCATCTTGGTTAAGAATGATTGCTGGTGGCGGTGGGGGCGGTCTCACTAAAGAACAACCAGAAAATAATATTATCAGAAGTGCTTATTACGCTTTAATCAGTGCGTTATCAGGGACACAAACGATGGCATTGTGTAGTTATGATGAAGCTTATACAATACCAACAGAACATTCTGCAGAAATTTCTTTAAGAACTATGCAAATAATGATTCATGAAATGGGGATTTGTGACACAGTTGATCCGTTGGGTGGTTCATATTATGTTGAAACATTAACTGATCGCTTCGAAAAAGAAATTAAAAAAGAAATGAAAAAGGTTGATGATTGGGGTGGAATTATCAATGCAGTTTCCACAGGTAAGATTCAAGAGTCTGTATCCAAGCAGGCCTATGAACGTGAAATGGGAATACAAACTGGAAAAGTTGAGAAAGTGGGTGTCAATATTTTTACGCGAGAAGAAGAAAGTAAAGATGTTGAGTTCCATCCCTACAATCAAGAAGCTGCCGATAAACAAATCGAAAAATTGAAACACATTAAAGCTTCAAGAAACGAACATGATGTTAAAGCATGTTTGGCTGCGGTAAAAACAGATGCAGAAAATGGAGAAAATCTGATGTCATCTATTATTGAAGCTGTAAAAGTGTACGCAACTGTTGGTGAAATTGTTCAGGTGATGAAGGACGTTTACGGAGAATTTGAAGAACCTATTTTCTTTTAATATGGGTAAAGTAAAAACAATACTCTGCCTTGAACAGGCATTAACTCTTCCCTATGCGACTCAACGCTTTGTACAGTTAGGATGGAGAGTAATCCGAATAGAATCACCGGGAAAACCTGGCCAAAATAACCCTGGAGATCCCAACAGGTATATTGGAGAGGATACAGGAGAATCAGATTTACATGCTTATTATATTGCACCAAACATAGGCAAAGAAGCTATCACATTAAATCTTCAACAACCAGAAGGCCAATCGTTATTAAAACAAATTATTC
>Ga0257115_1001960_pt1 | contig 12840 bp, 12 predicted proteins | sample SI112_100mmetaG_FD_194465 | JGI IMG/M metagenome (GOLD analysis project Ga0257115, IMG submission 194465) | Marine microbial communities from Saanich Inlet, British Columbia, Canada - SI112_100m | ecosystem: Environmental > Aquatic > Marine > Inlet | place: Canada: British Columbia | collected...
TTGGGAGCAACTCATGTCCCCAAGAAATTTTTACTACAATGTTTAATACTTGGTTGATAAAGGCGGGTAAACTTAACATCCAGAAGCTACCTACAAAAACTTTAGAGGGTTTATTGTATCAAGGTGTAATCGGTAAACAGGATTATATTTCTATTAAAAATAGAAGGACCGAGAACCGAGTTTCTACAATATTGGATGGCAGTAAAATTGCCCCTAATATTTTAGCAAAGTTAGAAGCTGACGGAACACCGATCACGCCTCATGTAAAGAAATCTGCATTCGTGCAATTTGCAAAAGCAAGGGGGTTTTAAATGGGTAAATTAACTAGCGGAAAATTCTTCGGAAAGATTTACTATGAGAAGGACGAGACAGAGCTACATCAAATAATCCAAGAAAAACTTGGAACTATTAGTCATGCAGTTGCACATCATATTATAACTTGTTGGCGTCCAAAAGCTGATGTCGATGTTTATGATCCAAATATCTCTCCATTAAGCATGCATGATCTCATAACTGTTATCGAGTTTCTCGAACGATACGAGACAGAAGAGTGGGCAGAAATATTTTTATTAAAGTTCCAACAATACATTAACGAACTAAAAAATACGGCTGGCTGGACTCAAATGTTTCAAGCTTGGGGAGAAGATGAGCGAAAAGATGACAGCAGAGTAACTAGTCGAAGAGTCGAAAATGGTAATCTTATGTTCGAAGATAAAAAAGATTATGCTGAGTGGTTCCAAGAGCAGAAGCAAAAAGATATTTTAGCAGATGCTTTAAGAGATAAAGACAGGACAAGCTCCAATCAAATCAAAATTCTTCCAAGGAAAAAAAGAAACGGGGTGAACCATGCGTAAACCTCAATTTTTTCCAGAAGATATTTCTGGTGCAATTAAAAAATTTAATCTTGAACAAAAAGATTATTTTATTTGGACTAACAAAGAGGGGAAAGGTGTCTTTGGTATTTATATCAACGATAACTTAAAACCAGATAAACTAGGAAGGAAGCGAACAGCTATGCCTTTCTGTTTTATCGAAGGTAAATGGTCCGAGAGCTTCGGTTGGAAAGACGTTTTAGATTTTAAGCGTCCACTCTACAAAGAAGAGGAGCTACTGACTACTGACAAAGATATTCTTGTCGTAAGTGGTAGCATGACTCGAGAAGCCGCATCAAAACTTTATCCTAATTATTTTGTAACCACGTTTTATGGTTCAAGCATAAATTGGGAGAACCATGATTGGTCAGTATTAAGGAATAAAAAAGTTATATTCCTTCCAAAAGTTCATAGAGAGAACGATAAGGAAGTAATTAATTTTGAACAGATTGCTAATTATGTTGCAAAAACTTTTAGTGTTTCGGCAGCAGTGATCCGAGTTCCTTCATACCAAGATATTGTCCAGAGGTTCGAGAATGATCAACTACAATACAGCAAAATAAATTGGGGTATTGATGACAGCCATTGGACAGGATTTAATCCAAAGAGCTTCATCGAAAATACCTATGTTGTTGAAGAAGCTGATCTTCGAAAAGCAAAAGACTTCGATAATATTATCGAGGATGTCTCTAACGACAGGTGGATCTATCTTACAGGTGGTGATCAATATTATGATTCTTTCAAAAGGAAATTTTGTAAGCCTAAAGAATTAGATACATTGTATTTAAGGGATTTAAATTTAGTAACACATAAACCAAAAGTTAGTGCTACCGAATTTTTACAAAGAGTAAGTATCCCTTTTGTAGATCATATTACTTTTGCGGCAGGCAAACCATTTATCTTTAGCATTGGTAAATCAAGATATCTTAACAGGTATATTCCGCCAAGTATTAGAGAAGTTGAAGATGATGATTACGACATAAGTATTTTTCGTGATCATATATTGGATACACTATGTGACGGGGACCGAGATTCTTTCAACAATATTGAGGATGCTATTGCGTGGGATCTTCGTAACGTAGGAGGTAATCGAAAGTGGATGATCTGTCTTGCATCAGAAGAAGGACTTGGAAAAGATTTATTTTTTAAAGCTCTAACCAAGTTTTACGGAAAGCATAACTGTGATCAGTTGATGTTAGAAGATATCAAAGCAAGGTTTAGACCCTTCTTTGTTGAGAGCTGTGTCCTGTTTCTTGGGGAAGTAGATGATACAGTTGTAAAAGATAAAAGCATCAAAGGTTATTTTAAAAAGATAATTGCTGATGATGTTTTTCGAGTCGAGGTCTATAAAAATGTTGATAGTGTAAGAGTTGAGACCTGTTTTACTCTTTGGGGATCGAGCAACGAAGCGATACCAATTAGAGCTAGCAAGAATCAACGAAGATTACACATGGTCGATAGTGCTGTCATACCAAAAGATATTTTGGCAAATAATCCAAAATACTTTGATGACCTTGGAGAATTTATAGAGGATGATGAGAAGATTGCTCAAGCCTATCATTACTATAAAAAAGTTCATAAGATTTCTGAGAGCTTTACTCCGCATCGCTGTCCCGCAACAGATAATTTAAATGAGATTATAGAAGCCTCAAAAGCAGAGTTCATGAGATACATTGATCGTATCAGAAGAGAAGTGCCTCATGAGATAGACTCATTTAAGTATGACCTAATAAACGTCCAGAAGCTCACAGAAGAGTTACAAAAATATTCTTTTGAAGATGATGCTTGGGGCGGTAAAAATCTAAAACTTGATTACAACAAAGTTTTAAGGTGGGTCAAACAACGTCCAAATAGAAGAGTTAAAAATCAAGCTCACTGTTTACCAGATAGCAAAGGCAATAAATCCGATAGAGAAGGTCGTCTTTGGTTAATTGATAATCATAAAGAGTGGATGCCATACATCTCTAGTGGTGGCAGTTTTTTAAACGATACCATAGATGCTCATTTTTTTGACGGGCTTCGTTTTGGACTAAAAGAAAAACAAGAAGAGAAAAAACGAAAGGAGGCTTCATGAAGGATCCAGTAGATATTTTTGATCCAGAAGCGATCTATCCAAGCGGCGTTAAACCAGAACGGAAAAAAACTAAAAAGTCTGTTCTGGAAATGACTAAGGAAGAGCAAAGAAAAGAATACAAACAGCGTTTAGAAAATGCTCGAGTAAACAGGTACGTTAATAATCTGCATACTCGAGATAACTATGTGCAACGTTTGGAGCATCAGCTCATCAATCTAAAATCTTTCGTATCATTCAACAAACTAGATAAGCAAGTTGAGGAATACGAGAAAAAACTAAAGGAGATAAATGAGAAAAAAAGCAAAACCTAATCCATTATCGAAACGTGATCAGTGATACATCAAGAATATGTGCGAGAAAGCTAAAGCTTATATTCCATATGGTGTTGAACCTTATAAAAATCTGGATCTTATCGAAGAAGTTATTGCGGCAGTAAATGGCTTGAAGGATACAGAGATCACATTTTGCAAAGAGCATAAAAGAATATTCCGATATGCTTTTATCGTAGGGTGTTATACGATCATGCAGAAACATAATGAGGTGGAATCTGGTAAGAAGAATATACGAGAATATCTAAAGAAGGATTATTTAAGTACACTTCCAAAAGATAACGAGAAACCAACACCAGACTACTCAACAGGAATCTAAAAGTTATAAATTTTTTATAAAATTTTTTTGACCTAGGGACTCCTAGACCCTTTTTCTGACAATTAAGGGGTAGGGGTCCTAATAAAAAACTTTTCTACATTTTACAGCCATATAAAAAAATTGCTCTTCGTTTGTGTCAAACTATGACCTTGGTATCGATCTACAAGCACGCCCCCGATTTAGGGGTGTAGGGGGTCCTAGCAAAACACTTTGAACTTTATCGATCACATCAAGTACCTAAGTTTTATTGCGCCGCAAGGCGCAACGGCGAAATGTCAAATAAAATTTAAAATAAAATCTATAAAAAATAACCGCCGAAGGCGGTTAAAAAAAACGGCTCTATTTTATGGTTTAGATTCCAGAATTTGAGCGTACAGAGAATCAAATTTTGAGTTGAATCTTACATCAGAAAAAAAGTTTAACTGATTCATTATCGAGTTATGAGAATCTAGAATCATGTTTTGAATCGATCTTATCTTTGAATCACTCTTGAATCACTTGGTCTCACTTTTTTTATCCCATAAACTCTCATCTATGCTATTGGTAAACCTAGAAATAAGAAAGGATAAGTAACCTTTTTACAAGTGGAGAGATGTGAGAGCGGTTTAATCAGCACGCTTGGAAAGCGTGTGTAGTAGCAATACTACCGAGGGTTCGAATCCCTCTCTCTCCGCCATAAACTAGTTATTTTTCTTTAACGATTTTTCAACAAAAAAAAGTGTTTCGACACACATATATCACATTTGAAAATATGTTTTTATCAACATTCCTCGTAGTCGGTGGTAGAGCAATAATGCAATGAAAAAAATTATTTTTCAGGAGGCCAAACAAACTCTGGACGAAGTCCTTCATAAACTTCTCTTCCATCATCAGGTCTTGGAACACCAGTAGCTGGATCATAAAAGGCATGATATGTAGGTGCTGGAAACCCTTCTTCATATCCCATAATGTTTGGTACTATCACCCTAATTCTACCTAGCTTATCATCTAACATTAAAGGTGTCCCACACTCTGAACAGGTACACAACTCCAAAGGTCCATTAGGATTTTGATCATTAAATGGTTGTTTATTCATCTTTTCGGAATTATCGACTTCTAAATCTCCATGATTAAAAAAAGCAACATGGGTTGTAGGTTGTCCAGTTACTCGCTTGCAAACAGAACAATGACAAGTGTGATTATCAATTGGATTACTTGAAGAATGAGTATTTATATGGTCACAACCACCGCTAAATTTTTTAGACATAATATTTCTCCTAGCTTCTGAATGATTACTTGCAAATCTTATAATTCGTATCTCTTTTTCAAAGAGATCTAATGTTAGTTGATTCACATTAGATTGCAAGCAATTTATATCAGCAACAGAATTCTTAAGCATAATTAAAGGAATTGATCAAAATATTTAAAGTTCTTATGTTATTGTGGTAAGATAACTTTTGATGAAAAAATGATTTAGAATAAGTAAGGATAGGAGTAAATCAATATGGCAAAAGGATTAAATAAAAGAAAAGAAGTTAAAAAGCCTAAAAAAAACATTAAAGAAAAAAGAGCCGACAAAAGAGAAAAAAAGAAAAAATGATTGGGAGAAAAAAATGAAAGTTAAAGCTGCGATTGCATTAGAGAAAGCTAAACCATTAGTAATTGATCATATTGATTTAGAAGGACCTAAAGCTGGAGAAGTTCTTGTTGAGATTAAATCAACAGGAGTTTGTCATACAGATGCTTATACTTTGTCAGGAAAGGATCCTGAAGGTTTGTTTCCTTCTATTTTAGGGCACGAAGGAGCTGGTGTAGTTGTTGAGATTGGGGAGGGAGTAGAGTCTTTAAAAAAAGATGACCATGTTATTCCATTATACACTCCTGAATGTAGAAAGTGTAAATTTTGTCTTTCTGGTAAAACGAATTTGTGTCAAGCTATAAGAGAAACGCAAGGCAAAGGATTAATGCCTGATGGGACGAGTCGCCTTTCTTATAACGGAAAGCCTCTTTTTCATTATATGGGTACATCAACATTTGCAAACTATACGGTTGTACCTGAAATTGCGCTTGCTAAGATCAGACAAGACGCTCCTTTTAATAAGATTTGCTATATTGGATGTGGTGTTACAACAGGACTTGGAGCCGTGATGAATACAGCAAAAATGGAAGAAGGAGCAACTGCTGTTGTCTTTGGTTTAGGAGGTATTGGGTTAAATGTTCTTCAGGGTTGCAGACTGGTTAAAGCTAAAGTTATTGTAGGAGTTGATCTTAATGCAGACAGAGAAGAAGTGGCAAGAAAGTTTGGGATGACACACTTTTTAAATCCTAGTGATTATGAAGGCAATAAACTCCAAGAGAAAATAATTGAATTAACTGATGGAGGGGCAGACTATAGTTTTGAATGTATTGGTAATGTAGATGTAATGCGTCAAGCTTTAGAATGCTGTCATAAAGGATGGGGAGAATCAATTATCATTGGAGTTGCTGGAGCTGGTCAAGAAATAGCAACACGACCTTTTCAATTAGTCACTGGTAGAGTGTGGAGAGGTACTGCTTTTGGAGGAGCAAAAGGAAGAACAGATGTACCAAAAATTGTGGATTGGTATATGGAAAAAAAAATCAATATCGATGATTTGATTACTCATGAATTTCCTTTAGAGGAAATTAACACTGCTTTTGATTTAATGCATGAAGGAAAATCTATTAGAAGTGTAATTAATTATTAATTATGAAATTAATAGAGAAGCATCGTTCTTTTCAAGGTTATCAGGAAGTTTATCGTCATCCATCAAAGGTAACGAAATGTGATATGCAATTTGCATTATACTCACCTGATAACTGTACTGATGTTCCTGTCTTATATTTTTTAAGTGGTATCACATGTACTGAGCAAAATTTTATTCAAAAATCAGGATTTCAAAAGTTTGCCTCTAAGAATCAAATGGCTGTTATTGTTCCTGATACCAGTCCAAGAGGTGAAAATATTCCCGATGATGAGAATTATAAGCTTGGTTGTGGAGCAGGGTTTTATCTCAATGCAACTCAAGAACCTTGGTCTCAAAATTATAATATGTATGATTATATTACGAAGGAATTACCTGATATAATTGCCAATAATTATAAATTTAGTAATTCTAAAGTAGGTATATTTGGTCATTCCATGGGCGGCGGCGGGGCTTTACAATGCGCTTTAAAAAATGATTTATATAAAACGGTATCTGCTATTTCCCCTATATGCTCTCTTCACCATAGTTCTTTTGCTAAAGATGTATTTGCTAATTATTTTAATAATAATGAAGAAGAGTTAAATCTTTATGATCCTATAATGTTGGTTAAGCAATCGAAAAAAAAATTTGCTGATATAAAAATTGATGTCGGTTTAGATGATGAATTTTTGAAAGATCTTTATATTGATGATTTTGTAGAAGCTTGTAATTCAGTAGATCAAAAATTATCTTTAAATAAACATAAGGGGTACGATCATGGATATTATTTTATTCATTCATTTATAGAACAGCATATAGAATATCATGCCTCTAATCTGAAAAAAATATAAATTAATTTAAATAACTCCCCAACATTATCTTGATTAATTGTAAATTTCTCGACAACCATACGACAACATTACCATCATTTTTTTATTAAATTTAACTATTAATTTTTCCTTAGAAACCCTTCATTTTGTTTTTAATCAGCATGCTTGGAAAGTGTGTGTAGTAGCAATACTACCGAGGGTTCGAATCCTCCCCTCTCCGCCATAAATTAAGAATTTTATATAATATAAATACTTAAAAAATAGTTTTTGCTACACATTGGCTACATTTACAATCACTATAGTTAAAAATTAAGTCTAATTAATCGTTGTAATCCCTTAACTCTTTTCTAATCGTAACGCTTGGAAAGCGTGTGTAGTAGCAATACTACCGAGGGTTCGAATCCCTCTCTTTCCGCCAAAAATTAGGATTATTCTTTAATGATTTTTCAAGCAAAATATGTTTTGTCACTCATACGTCACACTTGGGAATTTATTTTTTGTCAACATTTATAGTGAAGGATGTTAAGATAATAATAATGAAAAAAATATTAATTATAATTTTTTTATTTATATTTATTTCCACTTCAAAGGCAGATAATATTAATCCAGAAAAAATTTTAAATAATATTGATGATCTTTATCGCTCAAATACAAGTCACGGGATAATTACTTTATCTGTAAAAACTAATAATTGGCAGAGAACTTTGACTATGGAACAATGGTCTAAAGGTGAAAATAATAGTCTGATTAAAGTTCTTAAACCTAAAAAAGAAAAAGGACTAGCTACACTTCGCGTTGATAAAAATGTTTGGAACTATATGCCAAAAGTAAAACGTGTGGTTAAGATACCATCTTCTATGATGTCTTCGTCTTGGATGGGATCGCACTTTACCAATGATGATTTAGTCAAGCAATCACGTATGGTAGATGACTATATTTTTTCTATTACTTATGAAGGCATAAGGGATGTCGAAGAAGTTATAGAAATCACATGCTTACCTAAAAAGGAAGCAGCTGTTGTTTGGGGAAAGGTTGAAGTTGTAGTATATGCTGACAATCACATTCCTTTAAGAATGATTTATTATGATGAAGACTTGTTATTATCCCGCACCCTAGAATTTACAAATATTCAAAAAATGGATGGAAAAATGATTCCGGTATTAATGAGCATAATCCCAGCAGATGAGCCAGGAGAATCAACTACTATTAAGTGGGAAGAAATTAAATTTAATATTGCAATAGATGATGAATTTTTTTCTTTGCGCAAATTACAAAAATAATGGAGAATAAATAGTAAATGAAGCTAGTGAAAATAAGTTGGCGAAATTTATGGCGCAACTCTACAAGAACAAATGTAACAATAACAGCTGTTGCATTGTGTATTGCTATTTTAATTATCTTTCAGTCTTTGATTATAGGGCTAATTGGAAAAGCGGTACATAATACAACTAATCTTGTAGTTGGGGAAGTTCAGATTCATGCAATTGGTTATCTTGATGATCGCTCCATTTACAAATCATTAAAAAACGTAGATAAGATTAGAGCCGTTGCAAAAGAAAATAATATTGGCATGGTGGAGCGAAGCTATGGATTCGGCTTGATTTCATCAGGAACAAAGTCGGCTGGCACGCAATTTTGGGGCATTGATCCAGAATCAGAACTCAAATATTTCGACTTTGCCAATCATATTGATGAAGGGAATTTTTTAACAAAAACATCATTAAAGAAGGTTGTATTGGGCAATAAATTGGCCCGTTCCTTAGCAGCAGAACTGGGTACCGAATTGGTAATATTTGTCCAAGGTGCTGACGGCTCCTTGGGTAATGAACTTTTTTATGTAACGGGCATCTTAGGAAATGTAGCCGATAACATTGATAGAGGAGCAGCTATAATTTTAAGAGATGATTTTGATATATTATTTTCTACAAATAATCTTATTCATGAAATCGCATTAAATTCCAATGGAAAATTGGAAGCTGAAGAAATACAAAAACTCATGTCTGCTAAGGCTGCTGGCGTAGCAGTGGAAACATGGAAAGAACTGATGCCAACCATTGCGATAATGACAGAGAAAATGTCTGTCTTTATGCTTACAATGTTTAGTTTAATATTTACTATTGCTGCAAGCCTTGGAGTGATGAATACATTGGTTATGTCGACATATGATCGGATGAAGGAATTTGGCATTATCCGAGCAATTGGAGCAACACCCTGGCTAATCATAAGACAAGTATCTTTAGAAGCAATACTGTTAACTTTCCTTGCTTCAATTATAGGCACGGTGATTGGGTTGAGCATAGCAATATATCTGCAAGTGTACGGAATTGATATTAGTGGTAAAGGAAATCTTGCATTTGGAGGAATAGTATTTGATCCAATATGGAGGGCAAGCGTTTCACTTAAATCTGTTTTCCTTCCAGTTGTGTTAATGATGCTGACAAGCATTGTGGCATCAATTTATCCAGCAAGCATTGCAGCTCGGATTAAACCTGTGGAGGCTATTCACTACAAGCCATGATGATAAAATTTTTACTGATTTTAAAAATTGCTTGGCGCAGTATTTGGCGCAACAAAAGACGCACATTTATTTCATTATTTTCTATATTGATTGCTACTTGCATCCCAACTTTTTTTGTATGTGTTGCGTGGGGGTTTTATGCAGGTCTTGTTGATGATGTCGCACGCCTGATGGCAGGACATGTTACTTATGAACATGTCGAATATCGCAACTCACCTTCTAATGATCTGTGGGTAGATGATATTCAAATAATCAACAGCGTTTTAAATGAAAAGGATGAAGTTATATCTACTAAGCAAATAGTAAATTTACAGGGCGTGGCACATACAGCTAAAGGTGCTGTCGGAGTATCCTTGATGGGAATAGAACCGTCAAAGGAAATAGCAATTTCTTTTTTACCAGAATCAATTGTTGCAGGAGAATATTTGTCTCAAGGAGATGGCCGATGGGTTATAGTGGGAACTAAATTAGCAGAACGATTAAATATTAAGGTTGGAAAAAAATTTGTTTTTACAACAAATGATATTAACGGTGAAATCGTTGAAGATTTGTTTCGTGTTAAAGGCATTTTTGAAACGGGATCAAATCAGATTGATGGTCATTTCGTTCAAAGTGACATTGATTTTGCTAGAAAGATCGCGAGCTTAGATAACAATTCTACCTCTCAGTTGGGTATTATTGTAAAAAATTCTGATACTCATAAAAAACTGCTTAAAGAGTGGCAAAAAAAATTAGCTAAAAACAATGGCGTTTTTTTGTCTTGGGAGCAAATAATGCCAGATATAGCAACAACGATTCGCATGGATCGTATCGCCGTAATATCTTTTATGTTTATGCTGGTTGTGATCGTACTGTTTACAATGTTTAGCACGATATTAATGTCTACACTAGAACGGAAAAGAGAGTTTGCTTCTCTTTTGGCGTTGGGCACACAGCAAATAGAATTAAAACTTCAAATTTTTTTTGAAACTTTTATATTTGGAATCATTGCTTGCCCGTTAGGATCTTTATCGGGTGTTGGTCTCGCGAAATGGGTAGAAGGCTATGATATTATGAATATATTTGGAGATGTTAACCCAGAAGATATGGAGATAGGAGGTTTTGGAATGGATACAGTTATTACACCATTTTTTTCAATATTTCTGACTTTGCAAATCAGCATCTCGTTCTTTTGTGCGGTTCTATTATTGAGTGTTTTACCAATATATTTAATATCACGTATTTCAATTACAGATGAGTTGAGATCTATATGAGTTCAAAAAGAGAAATAGCTTCGTTACATAAAGTCGTAAAAAATTATGGAGAAGGGAAAGTTTTAACTAAAGCTTTGAGAGGAATTAGTATGAAAATTCTTGAAGGTGATTTCTCAGTAATGATGGGCCCTTCTGGTTGTGGAAAAAGCACCTTACTTAATATTATTGGAGGACTAGACAGAACAACTAGTGGAGAGGTAAAATTTAATGATGAGAACTTTAACACTCTATCAAATAAAGCCTTAAGCTTGATACGTCGCCAGCATATTGGATTTGTATTCCAAAATTATAATTTACTACCTGTTTTGAATGCTTATGAAAATGCTGAATATGTACTCATGTTACAGGGGGTTGCACCCGCTAAGCGGCGGGAGAAGGTAATGCATCTTTTTCAAGAAATGGGATTGGATGGACTCGAAAATAGATATCCACGCGAGTTGAGTGGCGGACAGCAACAACGTGTAGCTATAGCAAGAGCAGTTGTCACGGAACCTCAGCTTGTATTAGCAGATGAAATAACAGCCAATGTGGATTCTGAAACAGCCCAATCACTTTTAGAACTCATGGCGACTTTGAATAAAAATAATAGTACAACTTTTCTGTTTTCCACCCATGACCCAGCAGTCATAAAGTTTGCTAAAAAAATTATTATTTTAAAAGACGGAATCATTCATAGCGAAAAGGCATCTATAGAAGAAACAGGGCAATTTGCTCATAGATGATTTTTATTAATGCTTGCTGGCACTTTTAATAAGATACTGTTTTGTACACTGGTATTTTACTTCTCACAGTTATTTGCTGATGAATTCGATATTGAAATAAGTGGCAGCGTACAATCTGGCTATAAACTTTATGACCACTACAGTTTTTCACCTTATTTTGATCAGGATAGTACACAAGGATTTTTTTCAGTAGCTAGAATTATAGTGGAAGGTAATATTTATGATCAACATTCTTATGAATTACATGCTGTACAAGCGTACGATTATTCTAATGCAAAAACTGGTGTTGGAGGAAGGGATATTTCTATGTTATCCTTAGATCTTAGTGATAACTGGATCCATGACACCGATCGCAGTGCACACTCTTATATCGATCGGGCTAATATAAAATTTTCTCTACAAGATCTTGATATTCAAGTTGGAAGACTAGCAACTAGTTTTGGTAAACCTACTTTTTGGAATTTATTTGACTATTATGGAAGTTCTTACCTTGCTCAGGAATACAAGTATGGGATTGATGCAGTAAAAATAGATAAATCTGTAGGAAATTTTAGTGGAATTACTGCAGTTTTTAATAAACAAAATATTCTCTCCTCATCAGGTAGTTATTTAGAAAATAGTGTAGTTCAATCATACCAATGGCTCGGATCAGAAGAGAAAATAGGATATTTATTGAAAGGATATACTAATTATCAAGATATAGATTATGCAATTTTATATAAACGAGAGCCTGAAGGACATCGCTTGGGTTTGGAGATAGATGGAGAATTGGGCTCTATTAATATGTATGATGAAATCACATATTTATGGGGAACAGAGACGATTTCTATGCCCGGTTCGTATGAAGGTAATTTAGTGAAAAATTATTTCATGAATGTTTTAGGAGTTAGTTATCGCTTTGATAATGAATTGCAATTAACAGCAGAACATCTTTTTAATGGAGCTGGAGATTCTGATAATTTTGATGCTTCTGATGTTCGTTTAAAAAATGGGGTTAACACTTCTTTGAATAATCATCTAAGCGCCACATCATTAAGTTATGAGTTTACCCCTTTATTAATTGGTCGATATGACACAAAATATGCGTGGGCCGATTCTTCTAATCAACACAGTTTTTCTTTTCATAAATCCGTTACTGATAATACAGACTTTGTGATTGGTGGACAGATGAATTTTGGAAAAAAACCTAATGGCAATAGTTGGCAAAATCCTAATATACAAAGTGAATTTGGAAGACTG
>Ga0257115_1001968_pt1 | contig 12808 bp, 12 predicted proteins | sample SI112_100mmetaG_FD_194465 | JGI IMG/M metagenome (GOLD analysis project Ga0257115, IMG submission 194465) | Marine microbial communities from Saanich Inlet, British Columbia, Canada - SI112_100m | ecosystem: Environmental > Aquatic > Marine > Inlet | place: Canada: British Columbia | collected...
TAAGTGCTGACTCAATTGACCATGCAATAAGCGGCTTACCTTGAAAAGGCATAATATTCTTGTGGGGTATAGTTTTAGAGCCCCCTCGAGCAGGAATTACAGCCAATATTTCCATTTTTTACTTGTCCACTAAAGTTAATAAATTCATTTGACTATTGTTTTCTTTAACTAATTATTAATAAATTTTATATTCCAAATTTACATCATTTAAGGCAATGAGATTATTTATTGAAACAATATCTTTATTCTCCTTGTAGCGAGGCTTTGATAAAAACAATTTTTCATAGGAGATATGATTAATTATCTGTCCAGTATAGTTTTCATCAACTGTTAAGGTCTCTAAATCAACCTTATTCGCAACATATGAGAGAAGAGATTCGGCAAAAGTATCATTCTCAATTGAATCTTTGAATTTCCCAAACTCAAAAAAATGTCCTTGCGATCTTGGTCTTAAAGTATAGTCACAGCCAACAAGTGTTATTTTTTTAAAACCCATGTAAATTGCAAGGCCTAGCATTCCACTTAAAGAGCCATCCATCGTAGAAAACAAACTATCCAATTCAATTTTAGGTGGATTAGAAGAAAAACTTCCAAAATGATGGAGGTAATTTATATTACTCCCCCTTAGTCCAAAAAAGTTACTCAAATTCACAAAGTATTCAACATGAGAATTACTCTCAATATTTTCTCTATAAAGATTCCCACACTTATTTTTTTCATATTTTTTTTTATATGGATTCCACCAATATTTATAAAAAAAGAACGGATGAGCAGCATAGTAGTACTTTAAATTAAGTTTCTTAAAATCATTATGTAAAAATAATGACCCGCAACCTATTGAAACTCTATCATTAAATAAATTTAAGTCTAAGTACTTAATAGATGCTCCATTTCCAAAAATATAGCAACTCTCACCAGAATGAAGATTGTTAAATTTTTTATTTGCTTTAAGAATATTTGCTGACAAAAAGTAAAGTAATTTAAATTTTAAATTCATTATTACTTCTTGTTACTTAATGTTAAGTTATTTAATTTAATTAACAACATCTCTTCCGTACTTATCACTGTACCTTAATATGTCATCTTCTCCAAAATAACTACCTAATTGAACTTCAGAAAATACAATATTTTCATCAGTATCATTAATTATTTGATGTTTGCAGCCTTTTGGAACATAAATATATTGACCAGGATACAAATCAAGAGTCGATTCACCAATAACAACCTTACCACTTCCTTTAACTATAACCCAATGCTCTTCCCTCAATTTATGTTTTTGAAGACTCAATTGCTCATTTGGAAAAACTGTAATAATTTTGGACTGAACAAAGTCACTCAGTAAAGTACTCTTATAGAAGCCCCAGGGTCTATTTTGAACATCGTAAGCAACTTCATTTTCATTAAAGTTACTAAAATCTTTATAAGGATCCCAACTTAAGTCATGCAACAATAAGCTATGAAATTGTTTTTTTGTAATAACATTGAGCAATTTTGAATTGATATCGACAATAGGTAAAAAATTAATATACTCAGATTTAAATAAAGTACAAACAATGTTAAAGTCATCTTTTTCTTTTAAAACATTAAAATTTGAGCCGACTTTAATGGAATCTGAAAAACTCATTCCACTCAAAAGCTGCCTTCTAATATCTCCATCAGTCAATGTGCCTACAACCACATCAACTTGATTTATTACAATCAAAAAACCTTGATTATTATCTTCAATCATTGCCAAAGCACTATGGATAGAGGAATTAATATCTATGACTAATTTATTAAAAATTTTCATATATTTTTAGCCTATTTTGTTAATGCTGATTTCACTTTAAGTTAATTTGTATTCTTCAAAATTTAATCTAGACTATATTATAGCTTTTTTATTTTTTGAGTTCTCCTGTTCAAATTAATAAAAAAATATATAAACATAATCAAAAGAATTTGAATTTAAAAAAATTCAAATACCAAAATTTTCTACTTGTCCAGATCCAACTTCTAAATCAAAAACTGTCATTATTTCAGCAAGTTTTTCTGCTTTAATTTTAGGAGTCCAGCCTAACTCCTTATTGATTTTTTTATAACTTCCTCTAAGGTAAACAACATCAGATGGCCTAAAGTATTTTTTGTTTACTTCACAGATTATTCGACCTGAAAGAGCATCTATACATTTTTCTTCTAGACCCTCCCCTTCAAAAACTGGCTTAAATCCAGCAACCTCAGATGATATTTTAAGAAAATCCCTCACCGAAAAAATTGAATTTGTTGCAACTACGAAATCATTTGGGGTTTTTGAGTCACCAATCAAAATCATCGCATCAACATATTCTGGTGCGTACCCCCAATCTCTGACTGAAGATAAGTTTCCTAGTTCAATTGGTTTTTTTCTTCCATTGACCATTTCAGCAATTTGATAGGTTATTTTTCTAGTGACAAACTCTCTTCCACGAAGCTCTGACTCATGATTAAACAGAATTCCTGAAGATGCGTTAATTCCGTATGATTTTCTATAGTTTGCAACTAGTTGATGAGCAGCACATTTTGAAACTGCATAAGGGCTCATGGGATTAAATGGAGTAAATTCATCTTGAGGATCTGAAAGAACTTCTCCAAACATTTCTGATGTAGAGGCCTGATAAAAAGATGTTTTAAGACCTAAAAGATTAATTGACTCTAAAAAATTAAGAACTCCAAGGTAATTGACAGACGATGTAAGATGAGGATGAACAAAACTATCTTGCACAAAACTCTGTGCAGCAAGGTTATAAATCATATCTGGCTTCAAATCTCTAAGTGTTCTAAAAACGTTACTAAATTCAGTAACCTCAATCGGAAGCAAAGTAACTTCATCAAGTATATTTAAATGAAGCAATCTGCCATATTTAGGTGTACTTCCTCGCCTAACTGCGCCATAAACTTTATGACCTTGTTGAATTAACTTCTTTGCAAGAAAAGATCCATCTTGTCCTGTAATTCCAGTAATCAATATCTTTTTCATTTTTTATTGTCCTGTTTGTAAAGTGTATTTAGCGCCTTCATAAAACCTAAACCTTGATTATGATGGCCCTGCCATACTTCAATTATTTTCATTTCTGGAAGATCTAAAAAAATTGAAAAATCTCGAATATCTCCCTCTCCGATACCCAAACCTTCACCATCTACACCTATAGAATCAGCTAGATGAAAATGGCGTGAAAATGGCTTAAGTAGCTTATACCAGTCTTTCCAACTTGAATTAAAATATTTTGCAGATAGTCCTAAATGACATAAATCTAAACAAATATTTTTTTTATGCTTGACAATGTAATTAATGTCCTTCAATGAATTAAACAAATTTAGTTTTACAGAGCCTCCAAAATACCAAGCATACACAGGAAGCCATTGGGGATAAATGTTAAATTCATCTGAGGTATGTGACTCAAGATATGAAAATAGATCATCTAATACTTCATACCTTTCTCTTTTAGATCTTTGAGAAAAACTTCCGACTACTGGTACTTTTTTATTTATCTTGGTGCTAATTAATTTTGCAAATTCTAATGAACGATTTATAATGAATTGACTGTCACTTCTTGTAATCTTATTGTCTGAAATTGGGTCAATTACTCTATTTCCTGATAAGTAGTCTGGAAGATGCAAAGAAACAACATCTTCAGAATCTAGTAGATTTATACTTTCAAATAAATTTTCTGATAATACCTCGCCATAGGAAAGATGAAATTCATATACGCCTGTTTTCAAAATATTACTAAAATATTGAAAGTCATGTAATCTCACTGGGATGCCAATTTTCTTTTCCCTAGCAAAAGAAAATAACTTGTTATTTTTAAAAGTTTGCTTTTGTTGAAAATACCCACTTAGTAAAGCATCATCTTTATTTAAATCGACTTTTATAGATTTTTTTTGGTAGTGAAGTAGATATTCACCAGCTGACATCCCAACCCTGGGTGCTTTAATATCAAAGTCATTTATTGAGATTTCAGAACCCTTGAGTATCTTTTTCTTCGCATAAAGACTAGTGCCAAGGTTCTGCATATTTAATATTTCTCCTTGATTTGGTAGTCTTTTACTTTCACCTAAAATATTATTCATTTGAAGTGCAAAAGCCCTTAATTTTATAAAATCAGAAACTTCTGAACTTGAAGAGTCATCTAACCCATCACCTTTTATATCAAGAGTAAGGTGTCTCTCTATCCATCTAGCACCCATAGACATTGCAATAATGCTTATCTCGAAATCTTCATCATGACTTGAATAACCTACATCTTTGAAGCCAATACTTTTCAACTCATCAATGAAACGTAAATTTTGCGCTCCAAGCTTAGTTGGATAATTTGCTACACAGTGAAAAACAATTAAATTACTGTCTTTAAATTGTAATAAAGCTTTTTTAATGTCTGATAAGTTATGGCCACCCGTACTTACCATAACTTTTTTTCCAGTTTCTATAAGCTTGCTAATTAATAAATGATTTGTACATTCTGCCGAAGGAACCTTAAAAAAATCAAAAAAATTTATTGCATTGCCAATAGAGTCAAAATCCTGGCATCTAAAAAAACTAACCCCTGACTTCAAACCTAAAGATTTAGCATACAAAGCTAAATCACATAATTCTTGAATAGATAAATGAGTCCTTTTGATTTCTTCGAATAATATTTCATCTCCAATTTCTGAGTAAGATTTATAAAATGAATCTATTTCTCTATATTGAAACTTGACAGCCCAACAACCTGACATTGCCGCCTGATCAATAAGGTATTTCGCATTCTCAAAACTTCCTTTATGATTTATACCTATTTCAGCTATCAAATTTATCATCTTAATATTAATTTAATTTATTAATTTTTTTGAAAAAAAACTGTGATATTACATAAATCATCCAAATAATATCGCACTTACCAAATCTTTTAAATGGTTTATCTGATTATTATAAAGTTTATTGTTTAGATGAAAGTATTTTGATTTAAGGAAGTAGTTTTTTTAAAAATTTATCAATTAACTTGAAGTCTAGATTAATAAATAATATTAAGTAATAATTTTATTACCACGCCGTCCATCCACCATCCACATGGATTTCTGACCCAGTTGTGTAGGATGAATCCTTTGATAATAGATAGGATACTGAGCTAACAATCTCATCAACGTCCATTAATCTCTTCATAGGAGACATCTTAGAGTACTCATTTAAAAAAAATTCATCTTGATTATTTCTAATTCCCCCAGGAATAATCGTATTTACTCTTATTTTAGGTGCTAAATATGTAGCTAGATACTTTGACATACCTAAAACAGCTGATTTTGATATAGTGTAACCAATATGCTTAGTAAAGTTAGCATTATAGATAAAATGTTTTGGAGAAGACACGCCATAAATTGAACTGAAATTTACAATAGACGCCTTATTTTCACTAAATCTAGCAAATTCCCTACAAACTGAGAACAAAGCTAAGACATTAACATCAAGATAATCTTTAACTGAACTCAATGATATGGACATGAGATTTTCTGATTCATTTATCGGCTGCGGATTTATTGAAAAAAGATTTACAAGGCCAACACTATCCGAGTGTTGTTTCATAATATCAATAACTACTTGCTGATTTTTCAAATCATAACCAAGCTTAATATCTATCCTTATAACATCATATGTATTTTCTAGAGAGGCACAAAGGCTTTTACCAATTAAACCCTCTGAACCAGTTACAATGACTTTAGGCTTTATTTGATTTTGAGTATTCATTGTGCATTAAATATGTAAGAAAATAAAAGAAATAAAGAAATCAAGTTATTTATTAATAAGACTTAATAATAGAAATACTTCCATAGAAAAATTAATCTTAATTTAATCTTAGTAATCAACTTATAAAAAGTAAATTATACTACTTTGGATTCCTTCAATCTGATGGATGTGAAGTAACTGTATAAAACCACGCCTTAATAATCCTTTTTCGATTTATAAATAAATTAGATACTATTATTAATGAATTTACTTGCTCTTTAAAGAACATTTTAATTAGTATGTTAAAGTGAATTAATACCATTTTTGCACCATTTTCTATTACTATCAATAGCATCCTGCAAAAGTAAATTATTTTCTTGAAGAAAAATTCTCTCGCTTTCCATATGCCATAAATGAAATTGAATTGCATTAAAACGCAAATTTTGACGAATGATGCCGCTATTTATTAATCGAACTGCAAACTCACTATCTTCCCTACCCCATCCTTCAAAGTCATTATTAAAACCATTTACAGCATCACAATCTTTCCTAAAAAAACCCATATTGCAGGATTTAATCCCGCGTAAAGAGATATTATTAACTAAAAATAGCTTAGCTAAAAGATCTGAATGTATGGCATTTCTTCTTTTTTTAATCCCATTAGAAATGAAAGAAAGTTGCGTATTATTTTTATTCAATACCATTTTTGTTTTATCATGAGTTAGCAAAACTCGAGAGCCCTGGGTAAAGAACCCAAACTTAGCAAAGTAGATATGGTCTGAAATAAATTTTGGATGAAGAATCATATCTCCATCTATCAAAACAATATATTCTCCTGAAGAAAGAGAAATTGCCTTATTTCTTGATTTGGCTGCTCTAAAACCAAAATCCTCTTGCCAAGAATGTAAAATAGTTAAATTAGATTTTTTTTTATAAATCTCTAATACTTCAAATGTTCTATTAGAACTCCCATCATCAGCAATAATTACTTCAAATGGCTTTAAAATTTGAGCCTCAATACTTTTAAGAACTATCAGCAATGCATCGGGCCGATTATAAGTAGTAATGATTAAACTTACTTTCATCTTCTCTAGTAAATTTTGATATTTATGGTAGCATTATAACTAAGTTATTATTGATAAAAAATTGAAAATTTAAGATTCAACTTCTATAAATTTAGTCTTATTTTTAATTTTAATCTCTTGCAATATAAAGACATTTTTTGAGATTTATTAATAATAGAAACACTTGAAAATTTATTTTCTAAAGTATCAAAAATATATGAATCTATCGGTTTACATCATTGCCTATAATGAAGCAGATAAAATTCATGATTGCATTAGCAGCGTTCTTTGGGCAGATGAAATTATAGTGGTTGATTCATTTAGTACTGATGGAACTGATGAAATTGCTAAACAACTTGGTGCTAAAATTGTGAATGTTGAGTTTAATGGTTATGGAGATCTTAGGAATCAAGCTATTTCCCATTGTGAAGGTGATTGGGTATTAAGCCTTGACTCTGATGAAAGATGCACAGAAGAAGTTCGTGATGAAATACTATCTTTAATTGAGAATTCTCAATTCGATATTTATCGAATACCTAGAAAAAATTATTTTATGGGAAGATGGATTAAATATTCAGGATGGTACCCAAATTATAGACAACCTCAGCTTTTTAGAAATGGAAAAATGAAATATGATTTCAATCCAGTTCATGAGGGCTTTATCAGTCTCAGTGATAAAGACATCGGAACTATTTGTAACGATATTTGGCAATTTCCCTTTAAGAATACTGAAGAAGTTATGCATAAAGCAAATCGTTATTCAACTTTAGGTGCTAAAAAATTAAAAGATAAAGGCAAAAAAGGAGGTGTATTTTCAGCTTTTTTACATGGATTTTGGTCATTTTTAAAGCACTATATTTTTAAACTTGGTTTTTTAGATGGCGGCCCTGGTTTTGTCATTGCATTTGGAAATTTTGAAGGGACATTTTATCGCTACATTAAATTAACAGAAGCTCGAGCAAACTGGAAAACACCAGAAGTTAAACCTGTTACTAAACCAATAAAATGATTGTTCCTGTAATTCTTTCTGGTGGAAGTGGGACAAGACTTTGGCCAATTTCAAGAAAGTCTTACCCAAAGCAATTTATAAAACTGGTTAATGAAAAAACTCTTTTTCAAGAGTCCATCTTAAGACTTCCTAAAAACTCAACAAATCCAGTTATCATTTGTAATGAGGAGCATCGCTTTCTTGTGTCACAACAACTCCTTGAAATTAATAAAAAATCGCAAGGAATTTTTCTTGAGCCAGAAGGCAAAAATACTGCTCCAGCTATTGCTTTAGCCTCATTAAAATTTATTAACGCTGGACAAGACCCAACTTTAATTGTTCTTTCTGCTGATCATATAATAAATAATATTAAAGCATTTCATAAATCCATTAAGATTGCTGAAAGATTAGCAAAAAACAACAAATTAGTTGCTCTAGGTATTATACCCAGTAGAGCTGAAACTGGTTTTGGCTATATAAAATCATATTCAAAAATTAATGATGATGATTATCAGCATATAGAGTCATTTATAGAAAAACCAAGCCAACAAAAAGCAGAATATTTTTTAGAGTGTGGAAATTATCTATGGAACAGTGGCATGTTTATTTTTAACGCTTCCACATATCTTAATGAGTTAGAAAAATTTGATCCTGAAATTTTGAATGCTTGTAAAAAATCTTTCAATAAAAACTTTACTGATTCAAACTATATTTATCCTAAAAAAATAGAGTTTCTTAAATGTCCAGAAAAATCTATAGACTATGCAGTAATGGAGAGGACAAAAAAAGGAGTCGTTGTGCCCCTAGATGCTGGCTGGAGTGATGTTGGTTCATGGTCAGCTTTGTGGGAAGCTAAAAAGAAAGATGTTGATGGAAATCTAAGTGAAGGTGATGTTATTTTAGAAGATGTGAATGAAACATTCACATTTGGCTCTAATCGATTGGTTGCAGTTTCTGGAGTCTCGAATCTAGTGATTGTTGATACTAAAGATGCACTATTGGTAACAAATAATTTAAACAATCATAGCATTAAAAACTTGGTTAAGAAACTTAAAATTCAAAAGAGAGCAGAACTTGATAATTACCAAACAACAAATTGGCCTTGGGGAACTATTGAACTAATTGATAATTATCTAGCATTTCAAGTAGAGCTTATAGTCGTTTATGGTAAGGCTAAATTAGCGTTGAATAATAGTAATGATCTTATGGAACACTGGGTTGTAATTAAAGGTAATGCTTTTTTTAGTAATGGTAATCAATCTTTAAAATTAATTAAAAATGAATCAACTTCATTTAAAGCTGGGGAATTTGTTGAACTTAATAATAACTTGAAGTCTCAGCTTGAAATTATAAGAATTAAGCTCAAGAGTAATTTAAATTCTAATGACTAGTTTCTGTAAACTCAATCAAGTTAATTAATGATGCTCTATAATGTCAAAAAGGTATATAAATTATGATTTATAACAAAATAGACTTCAACAAGAAAACCATTTTAATTACTGGAGGTGCAGGCTTTATTGGAAGTAATTTAGCTTTTTATTTTCAGGAAAACTTCCCAAAATCAAAAGTAGTTGTATTTGATTGTTTCAGAAATAATGAAACTTTCCCAAATGGCAATATTAAAAGTTTTGGACATTATAACAATCTAATAGGCTTTAAAGGTGAAGTCATTTGTGGCAATATTAATATCAAAACTGACTATTCAATAATAGAAAATTATAAGTTTGATTTCATTTTTCACAATGCTGCTATTTCTGATACGCGCGTATATGATCAAGAAATAATTATGAAAACAAATGTTAACTCGTTTTACTATTTATTAGAAATTGCAAAAAAAAATAATTCTGTATTGATTTATGCAAGTTCAGCTGCCACTTATGGTAGTCAAGCTTCACCTCAAACAGTTGGTCATGAGCATCCAGAAAATCCTTATGGTTTTAGTAAATATATAATGGATCAAATTGCAAATCAATACTCTAGAGAAAATCCTAATATGTCAATTGTTGGACTAAGATTTTTCAATGTATACGGACCTGGAGAGCTTTATAAAGAAACTACAGCATCCATGGTACTTCAGCTTGGACTTCAAATTCTTGATGGAAAAGCGCCAAGATTATTTCATGAATCAGATAAAATTTATCGTGATTTTATTTATATTCTTGATGTAGTTCAAGCTAGTATTAAAGCCTGCACCTCCAAACAAAATGGTGTATACAATATAGGAACTGGAAAATCAAGAAGTTTTCAAGAAATTGCTGATATTCTTCAAAAAGAACTCAAAACAAATCTAGGTAATGATTTCTTCTCAAATCCTTTCGATGGGTACCAAGCTCATACTCAAGCAAATATTACTTCCTCAAAAATAAATTTTGATTTTGTCCCAACAATATCATTAGAACAGGGAATAAAATCCTATATCCCAGAAATAAAACGTATTCATAGAATCAAAGCTATATGATTAATCTTAAAAGTAAAGTTCCAAAGTTACTTGTTATTGGTGACTTGATAATTGATAAATACCTATGGGGTTCTTGTGAAAGAATCTCTCCAGAAGCACCAGTTCAAGTAGTTAATATTGTTCATGAGAGCACAAAGTTAGGTGGTGCCGGAAATGTTATACATAATCTTTGTTCCTTGGGAGCTAAAGTCGACGTTATTAGTGTCATTGGGGATTGTGAGGTTTCAACTGAATTAATAAATTTACTGCAAAAAATTAAAGTCGGCACAAAATTTTTAATCAAAGAAAACAATCGAATTACTAGTAAAAAAACTAGAATTGTTGCATCACATCAACAAATGATTAGATATGATCGAGAGTGCTCAACAGAAATTTGCATTAAGTCACAAGATTCTATTTTAAAAAAATTTAAAAAAATCATTAATGACTACGATGTCATTCTCCTTTCAGATTATGGAAAAGGTGTTCTAACTTTTGCACTTACTCAATCTTTAATAAATCTTGCTAATGAGAAGGGTAAGAAGCTATTAGTAGATCCAAAAGGTTTTGATTATAGAAAATACAAGGGGGCTTATCTTTTAACACCTAACAAAAAAGAAGCAAGTGAAGCAACAGATATAAATATCATAGACGATAAAAGCCTTGCCCAAGCGATGCTGTATCTAAAAAAACAATGCGATTTGTCTATTTCACTTATAACTTTAAGTGAAGATGGGGTTGCAGTTTTTGATGATAATTTAAGAATTCATCCGACTGTAGCTAGAGAGATATACGATGTCACTGGAGCTGGAGATACTGTATTGGCTTCAATTGGTTTTGCCTTATCTTTAGACTATGATATAGATAAATCTATCAAATTTGCAAATCTTGCTGCTGGAGTTGTAATTGGGAAAATTGGCTCTGCTACAGCATCATTAGATGAAATTATTAAATATGAATCTAGCTTAAATGGTACATCAAGTAACAAAGTCTACAACAACTGGAATGAATTTTCATTGATAATCCATGATCTGAAAAAACAAAATAATAAGATTGTCTTTACCAATGGCTGTTTTGATATGTTGCATATTGGCCATATTAAATATCTTGAAAAATCTAAAAGTTTTGGAGATATTTTAATTGTTGGACTTAATTCTGATAATTCAGTCAAAAGACTTAAAGGGGAAAATCGCCCCATAAATTTGCAAAATGAAAGGTCTTACATTCTTGCCTCACTGGAGATAGTTGACTTTGTGATAATATTTGAAGAAGACACTCCGTTTGATTTGATAAAACAAATAAAACCAGATGTCTTAACAAAAGGGGGAGACTATGAAGACAAAGAAGTGGTAGGTCAAGATATTGCAAAAGAATTAAAAATAATTAACTTTATTGATGGAAAAAGCTCATCTGAAACTATTAAAAGGATTCAAAATCTATGAAATCAATAATAAAGAATCATCTAAATTCACATATACAAACTGTAAATCTACTTCATGAAATGATAGACTGTATTTCGGATTCAGCTCAGATGTGTATTGAGTGCCTGAAAAATGGAAATAAGATTTTGATTTTTGGAAATGGTGGGAGTGCTGCTGATGCGCAACATATTGCAGCAGAATTAGTTGGACGATTTAAATCTGATCGCATCGCTTTACCTGCTATTGCACTTACCACTGATAGTTCTGTTTTAACATCTATTAGCAATGATTTTGGTTACGAATTTTTATTTAGCCGACAGGTTGAAGCTCTAGCCAATGAAGGAGATGTGGTTATTGGTATAACTACAAGCGGTAAAAGTAAAAATGTCATTGCAGCGTTAAAAAAATCATCAGAATTAAACTGCCAAACTATTGGGTTAAGCGGGAGTAAAGATAGCATTATGAATGAGATATGCGATATAAATCTAAAAGCCCCATCCGATGATACTCCACGAATACAGGAAATGCATATTATCATTGGTCATATAATTTGTCATCTTATAGACATAGAATTTACAAACTAAATAAAGCTATCAACTGCCTCTAAAACTTCAGCCGCCTCTACCATTTTCATACAATTATGGTGCTTAAGTGGGCATTTTCGTTTCATGCACGGCTGGCATAATAAATTTTTTTTAACTATGATACTTTTTGAATTCATCCATTGAGAAGTTTCTAAATAATTTGTTGGGCCAAAAATTGTAACAGTTGGAACCTCAAATGCTGCAGCAATATGCATTGGACCACTATCTCCAGTTATAAATAAATCAAGATTTGCAACTTGCAAAATTAGCTCAGAAATTGAAGTTTTAGATGCTAAATTTTGATAATTATTAACACCATATTTAATTAAATTATGCTCAATATCATCAGCAATATCTATTTCTCTGGGTCCACCAAAAATAATAATATCAAACTCACTAGATAGAGCATATCCAACTTCAGCAAATTTCTTTGGATACCAACGTTTTGCACTTCCATATGAGGCGCCAGGATTTATACCTAGTAATTTTTTCTTCTTTTTTATTTTGTTTATGTTGTTGTGTAATATCAAATTTTTTGGCACTAAATTTATATCTAAACAATCATTAATAAAATCGTTATATCTCTGAACTTGATGATTAT
>Ga0257115_1001987_pt1 | contig 12754 bp, 11 predicted proteins | sample SI112_100mmetaG_FD_194465 | JGI IMG/M metagenome (GOLD analysis project Ga0257115, IMG submission 194465) | Marine microbial communities from Saanich Inlet, British Columbia, Canada - SI112_100m | ecosystem: Environmental > Aquatic > Marine > Inlet | place: Canada: British Columbia | collected...
GACCCACATGCTCTCTCTCTGATTTTAACTTAGCTTTTTCCCAGGCCTTTTCTATTGCAGAAAAAGAAAATACAGTACAATCCAAACCATCTGGAAATTCACCACCAAGACCATATGAATCATATTCGCCAGATAGATAACCAGTGATTACCGCATCTATAACCACTGGGTCAATTATGGGGCAATCTCCAGTAATACGCAGAATTGGAGCAGCATGATAAATTTTAGCAGCTTGATAATAGCGATCCAATACATCGTCAAGACTACCACGATAACAATCAATTCCATTATCGGCACAATAATCAGACACCAGATTATCGCTATCCTCGTTAGTGGTAGCGACCACTATTTTTTCAACCATCTTGCAATAAGAGAGGCGCTCAATGACATGTGCCAATACTGGTTTATTCACCAACGGCATTAACACTTTTCCAGGTAAACGAGATGAACTCATGCGTGCTTGAATAATAGCAACTACCTTCATAGCGCACTCCATTCAGAAGGATTAAGCAATCTTACATCTTTGATGCTTAAATTCTCAGGAAATGTATAAATATTACATTTTTCTGCTGAAATTATTTCTTTAAACTGATTCAAACTATCCACACCAACAATAACTTTTGAAACTCTATTGTCAGATAAAGAGAATGACACGGCTGCTTGAACTGGTGTGACATTACTTTCCTTAAGCCAATTATCCCAACGATTCCACAGTGCTAGCCATTTGTTAAACTTTTCAGGTCTATTGCTTTTATTCATGAGTAACAACCCTTGTAAAAAAATAGAACGAACATGCACTTCTACATTTTCCTTATGCATGCATTCTAGCCACCCACTGCTCTCTAGGCGTCGATCAAAAATATTGTAGGGAGCCTGAACCAAATCGGGTTTAAATGAAACCCATAATTTATCTAATTCATCTGGGGTGTAAATGGAGAAACCAATTTTCTTAACAATACCATCACTTTTAAGCTGAAGCAATATCGACCATAAATCTTCCTTATCCTTATCAAGCAATTGATTAGGTCTATGCAGGAGAAGTCCTGATAAAGTTTCAACTCCAAGAGTTTTTAACGAACTCTCTACATGATTTTGAACCCATGTTTTTAAATTTCCACAATCATCTGGAATCTGAGGTAATTTAGTTACTAGACGGTAGCCATCTACTCCAATTTCACCCAAACACTGTTCACTTGTACCATATGCGATTGCCGTGTCTATTGTGTCAACCCCAACACTCTTGGCATAATCTAGGATGCTTTTGGCTTCCAATTTCTCAACCTGACCATTAGAATTGACAATTCCATAAGGGATTCCAAACTGAACTGTGCCTAATGCAATTTTCATGCTTTTAATGCCTTGCGCAGGGACTCAATCACAAAATCTTGCTGTTGATCTGTCATGGTTGGGTATAAGGGCAGACTTATAGCATCCTGATAGTACAACTCTGATTGTTCAAGATCAGTAAACTCGATATCCATTTGTTGATAATATGGCTGCATATGAATAGGTATATAATGTAGATTCACACCAATATTATCTTTTCTTAAAAGCTCAAAAATCTGTTTATGTTTTTTGTTGTTCTCTAGGCGGATAACATATAAGTGGAAAGCAGAATAGTTATCACTGTGTTGATATGGGATTACCAGAGGAAAATCAGAAAGAAGCTTGTTATATCGATTGGCAAGATTGTGTCGGTGTGCTATATAGTCATCTAATCTTCTTAATTGACTCATCCCCAATGCCGCTTGCATATCAGTCATACGATAATTAAAGCCTAAATCTATTTGCTGGTAATACCACTCTCCATCAGGCTCATGAGTCATTTGATTGGGCTCACGTGTAATGCCATGACTACGCAACAATGACATATGTTTAGCGATATCACTATCATTGGTTAGGGCCATTCCACCCTCTCCTGTTGTAATAATTTTTACGGGATGAAAACTGAAGATTGTGATATCGCTATATTGACAGCTGCCAATCGATCTATTCTGAAACTTTCCCCCTATCGCATGCGATGCATCCTCAATAATCTTGAAGTTATATCTTTTTGCCAAGTCGTGAATAGCTTGCATATCACATGATTGTCCACACAAATGAACAGGGACTAATATTTTTGGCAATTGTCCTAATTTTTCAGCTTGGATAAGCTTCTTCTTTAGCGCTTTTGGGCAGAGATTAAAAGAAACAGGGTCAATATCCACAAAATCAACTTTTGCCCCGCAATATAATCCGCAGTTAGCTGAAGCAACAAAGGTGATTGAACTTGTCCATAACCAATCTCCCGCACCAAGTTCAAGAGATAAACAAGCCAAATGCAAAGCAGATGTTGCCGAATTCACCGCTATTCCATATTTAGCACCGCAATATTCAGCAACAGCCTTCTCAAACCTTGGGACACAGGGTCCTTGAGTAAGGAAATCAGAATGAAGAGCTTCAGTAACTGCATCAATATCATCTTGGATGACATCTTGCCTACCGTAGGGGATGTAGGATTCTAATGCCATATCTTCACATTTGGGTCCCTAAAATACGAATCAAAAATCAGCTTTGCATCATCCTGACTATACTCACCAGATACGACTCCTGGCCACTTTAAAATCTCACTCTCAAAAATACATCTAGGGTAATTAGGTTCACAACAAACAGGAATATTTTTCCATCCCAGCCAAACTAAAGCTGCCACTCTGTGCTTTGCACCAACAACTCTAAAAACCCAATTACCTGAATTTGAGATAAGAAAATAACCCCTCGGAAGGCCGTTATATTCCTTCGGAAATCCACGCTCAATTAGATAGCCATTTTTCTTTATTGAATGTAAGCAATAATCCAGTCTTTTCACCTCTAATTTCAATTTATCATCACTAACCGGACCATAAGCAGAATGTCCATGCTCTTCACTTAGACCGTGCTCCCCGACATTTGCGCTATCATTGTTGTAAATCCATGGCAAATTCATCTGTTTGTTGCTATTATTAAAAATAAAATGTTTTTCATAGATTGTTTTTGGATTGTGTTGACTGTAATAGTTGCTGAGCGCTTCTACACCATTTCGATAATACTGAATAAAATGATGTTGGTTGCAGCTATATGCCTGACCTCCATGATGCCGAATCTTTCTTGCTGGTACATTAAATACAGAATTACTAGAAACATAATAAAGTAATTTAAAGTCAATTATGTCTGGTTGATTACTCTGAATATGTCTTATGTTTTGCTTTTTTCCTAACAATACCCTATAAATATAAACAATTAAGTCCATCAATAAGGGTGGAGTAATTTGATAAATTATTCTCTTTATTTTATAGATGTTTATCACTATTTACTTGGGGATAAAGTCTGGATCAATATTTTTACATATTAAGTCTCTAATTTGATTAACAGATAGAAAATCAGGATTTGTGCCAGAATTGTATGAAAACCCCTTGCTCACAAGTTGTGCTCCAGTTAACTGACAATATTGCTCAAAAGAGTATTTACCTCCAGATGGTAGAATAGCATAATAAATACCTAAATCTACAGTAGAAAAACTATCACTTTCTGTAATCATCTCTTCATGTATCTTCTCACCAGCGCGGATGCCGACATTTTCATGCTTGCAATTTGGCCCGATAGCTTCAGCCAAGTCTGTAATTCGATAAGACGGTATCTTTGGCACAAAGATTTCACCACCCTTAGAATTCTCTAGCGCCCACAACACCATTTCAACACCATCTCTTAGAGAAATATCAAAGCGTGTCATGTTCGAATCCGTAATAGGAAGTACGCCATCTTTTGCCTTATTAATAAAAAAAGGGATAACCGAACCACGTGAACCCATTACATTGCCATAACGCACAACGGAAAATGATAATTCGCGCCCACCTTTATATTTATTCGCAGCAACAAAAAGTTTATCACTACAGAGTTTTGTTGCCCCATACAGATTGATTGGTGCTGCTGCCTTGTCAGTGGAAAGAGCTACAACTCCCTTTATGTCATTATCCATACAGGCTTCAATAAGATTCTGAGAACCACTAATGTTGGTTTTTATAAATTCAGTTGGGTTATACTCTGCTGCTGGTACTTGCTTGAGAGCAGCTGCGTGAATCACATAATCAATATCTTCCAAAGCACGCTTTAAACGATTCAAATCACGAATATCACCTATAAAGTATCGTATACATGGATATTTTTCTTCTGTGAACTCTTGTGACATTTCAAACTGCTTGAGCTCATCACGACTAAAAATCACCAATCTTTCGATATTAGGAAAGCGCTTAAGGATTTCCTTGGTCAAAGCCTTTCCCAAGGTACCAGTTCCACCTGTAATTAATAGAGATTTTCCATTTAACACAATATACTCCTTGTAACTTATGTACCTATCTTAATCATATTCTGAAACTTTGAGTTGGCCTTTATCAATTGATCATATGTACCCTCTTCAACAAGCTCCCCCCCATCTAAAACAAATATATTATCACAATGACGAACCGTTGAAAGTCTGTGAGCAATCATAATGATTGTTTTTTTATTTCCCAGGTTATATATAGCTTCCATCACTGCTTTTTCAGTAACACTATCCAGTGCGCTGGTAGCCTCATCAAACACGAGCACTTCTGGGTCATAATATAATGCACGGGCTATTCCAATTCGTTGGCGCTGACCGCCTGACAAGCGAACACCTTGCTCACCAACCTTTGTGCTGTACCCATGAGGTAAATCATCAATTACAAAATCGTGCAGGTTAGCAATCTTGGCAGCGTTTTCTACTGCATCTTGGTTGATATCTTGGATATCACGGCCAAAAGCAATATTTGCCGAAATGCTATCGTCAGACAAATAGATATGTTGCGGCACATAGCCGATTGTTTTCTGCCATGAACGAATATTCATGGGGTTTAAAGCTACATCGTCTACAACTATTCGACCTCTCAGAGGTTTTAACAATCCAAGAATTAAGTCTACTGTAGTCGTCTTACCTGACCCAGTGCTTCCAACAAAACCAACAGTATTTAGAGCTTTTATTGTCAGGCTAATATTATTAATCGCTGATTTTTCTTGTTTCTCATATCGAAAAGTAACACCATCTAATGATAAACTGGTGCCGATCCCCAACGGCTTAACACTCTTCATTTTAGGCAGGCTTTCATTGTGCTGTGTGAGAGAATGTAAATCATCATATAAGACATCTAATGCTGGAATACAAAAACGGATCTGCGTAACCTGACTATAGACTTGCTGTAATGACGGCATCAATCTATAAGCAGCAAGGGTGTAAAGAGCAAGCACGGGTAAAATCTCTTGAAACTCACCATAGCTGACCATTAAGTACAGCACTATTATCAACATACCACCAAAAGCCAATATTTCCATAAAAAATCGTGGCATTTTCCCAAGAATATGCTGAGTTGCCGTATGTTTAGCGTAACGTAATGCTGGGTCATCAAAGCGTCTTAATAGCGTATCCTCAAGCCCAAAAATCTTAATGTCCTTGATACCACTGAACCCTTCCTGTATTACTTTATAGCGCTCTTGATTGGCCAACACCCGATCTTCACCAATATGGGTCAGAAACTTTCGCAAGAAAAAATAGGTTACGGCATAAATACCACCGAGACCGACTCCAACAGCAGCAGCCATCCACGAATCAACAACAAAAAGTAGTACCATAATCGCAACTGTCACTGCACCATAGGCAGCAACCATAACCATAGGAAAAAGAACACCATTGATTACAGCAGCAACCTCCGAAAGAACTGCCTTGCCTATGTCCGAACTATGCCTGTGCAAGAACCAACTATATGGTTGATTTACGTAGCACGAAACTAGTTGCCGACTAAGTGAGAAATTGCATTGTTGTGTGAAGCGCTCAAGAACATATATTGTCAAAGCCTTGAACATGATAGAAATCAGCATAACAATAAAAATCATCACTCCAAGGACAAACATAAAGCTTTCTGTATCCAGTAAATTGTTATCAATTTCACGAAACCCGACAGTTTGATAAATTGTAAAGAGAATTTGGTTAGTGGATATAACTTCTGGATTTGCAATTACCGCCATAAATGGTGCAATTGATGCGATGCCAGCAGTGTCTAGCAAAGCCATAACAAGAATCATTGCAAATAAAAAATACCCTTTGCGACGCTCTTCAGGTCGAAGTAGTGATATTACCTTCTGAAATGTTCTCATAATAATAACTCAATAAGTTTCATAAATAATCATAAGTCAATTTGTCAACATTAACAAAACTATGGTTAATGTTGTTAGTAATGTACCCTATAACATAGAACCCAATAAAGCATGCTCTGCCGGTGATTAATAATTTTTTATTCATTATTATATTCCCTATACCACACTGCAAAATTCTCCACTCCCTGCTTAACACTCATGCTTGGCTTGTAGCCAAACTGCTCTACTAAGTCATCTACATCTGCGTAAGTATCTGGCACATCGCCAGGTTGGAGTGGCAGCAGTTCTTTTTCGGCAGTTTTACCGAGTGACGTTTCTAGTGCTTCAATATAATCCATCAGCTCTACTGGATTGTTATTGCCAATATTATAAACTCTGTATGGTGCACTAGAGGTTGCAGGATCTGGTTTGTTGCTATCCCAGTCTGGATTAGGTGGTGCCGGTCTATCAAGTACTCTAACTATACCTTCGACAATATCATCAATATAGGTGAAGTCTCTACGGTGTTTACCGAAGTTAAACACTGTAATTGGTTCATCATTCATAATAGCCCTGGTGAACTTTTGTAACGCCATGTCTGGTCTATCGTATGGACCATATACGGTGAAGAATCTTAGCCCTGTAGTCGGAAGATCATACAAATGAGAATAAGTATGTGCCATTAGCTCGTTAGCCTTTTTGGTAGCAGCATACAAACTTAATGGATGATTAACTGCCTCATGAGTTGAGAATGGTTGCTTGGTATTCAGACCATAGGTAGAGCTTGATGATGCATAAACAAGGTGTCCTACTTTATATTGTCGACACCCTTCTAAAATGTGAGCAAAGCCTACTAGATTAGAATCAATGTAAGCTAATGGATCTTCAATAGAATATCTAACACCCGCTTGCGCTGCTAGATTAACTACTCCTTCAAACTGATAATCTTCAAATAGTTTAGCCATAGCACCACGATCTTCAAGATTCATTCTAATGTGTGTGTAGTTAGAGTGATCAGCATGTCTTGCTAGACGAGATTCTTTTAGAGTTGGGTCATAGTAATCATTATGATTATCTATACCCACTACTGTATCGCCTCTATCCAAGAGTCTGATTGAGAGTGCTGAACCAATAAAGCCTGCTGAGCCAGTTACCAGAACTTTCATATAATTAACTTAATTACCATTAAACAAATCTCTTGTGTAGACCTTATCCATCACATCCCTAAGGTCATCCGACATGCGGTTAGCCACAATCAAATCAGATAGTTGTTTAAACACATTCAAATCTTTAATAACTTTTGAATGATAGAACTCGTCTTCTTTAAGCACTGGTTCATAGATGATTACTTTAATGCCCTTGGCCTTAATGCGTTTCATAATTCCCTGAATAGAGGATGCTCTATAGTTGTCAGAACCACTTTTCATAATCAACCTATGCACACCAACTACTTTAGGATTCTTAGCTATGATTGAATCTGCAATAAAATCTTTGCGGGTAGAGTTAGCATCAACAATTGCACTGATTAAGCTATTTGGAACGTCTTGATAATTAGCTTTAAGCTGTTTAGTATCTTTTGGTAAACAGTAACCACCATAACCAAATGATGGGTTGTTATAATGAGAGCCAATACGAGTATCCAAACTAACACCTTCAATTATTTCTCTGGAATCTAGTCCATGAGCTTCGGCATAAGAATCCAATTCATTAAAGTATGACACACGCATTGCCAAATAAGTATTGGAGAATAATTTAATCGCCTCAGCTTCAGTTGAATTGGTAAAAAGTAAATCAATGTCTTCTTTGACTGCGCCTTCTAACAATAAATCAGCAAATTTTCTGGCGCGTTCTGATCGCTCGCCCACAATAATTCGAGAAGGGAAAAGATTGTCATGCATTATGCTACCTTCTCTTAAAAACTCTGGCGAGAAGATGATATTATCGACATTGAACTTCTCTTTAATACTTTGAGTATAACCAACTGGCACGGTTGACTTAATAATCATCACTGCACTAGGGTTAATATCAATCACATCTTGAATAACCGCCTCTACTGCATAGGTGTCAAAGTAGTTGTTAGTGGTGTCGTAATCAGTCGGTGTAGTGATAATGACAAAATCTGCATTCTTATATGCTAGTCCTTTATCTAGAGTAGCGGTAAAGTTAAGATCTTTTTTGGCTAAAAAATTCTCAATCTGAGTTTCCGCTATCGGGGAGATTTTGTTGTTAAGTTGTTCAATCTTCTCAGGGACGATATCAAGAGCAACGACTTCATGATTTTGAGATAAAAGCATGGCGTTAGAAAGTCCTACGTAGCCAATGCCAGCTATTGCTATTTTCATTTAACTTCCTTTAATAATTCTTTGGTCATGCAGTATAGATTATTTTTTGGTAATGATAGCTATTATCGCTTGTCATTGACTATTTCTTCTGATTCAAGTTTTAGCTCATTGATCTCTTTTTTTAAAATTTCATATTCAATAATCTTTCTTTTGAGAAAGGAAAAAGTTAGCTTCGACTTTTCTTCGATTCCCTTAGGGGTAAGGAGATATATATAGCCCAATTTATTTGTGTTATTACTGAAGTTTGTTAGCTTTACCCACCCCTTTTCAGTAAGTTTTTTCATGCAGTAGTTTACCTTGCCTAGACTTACCCCCATCTCCTGAGAAAGTTCTCTTTGAGTGTATTTAGGATTTATTTCTAATTTACGAAGTAGATCTAGACGAATATCTTTTTGATTCATTAGGTGCTGAAAAAATAATTGAGGGTAAAATGTCAAGAACGCTACCGCCATATCTTGCAAATATTTTTACAAAGAAACTCATTCTATCATTTATTTAAGTTTATGTTCAACTAATGAACATAAATTATTTATGAACTAAATATGATACAAATCTATTGATTGTGGTTTCTTCTCATTCTGTGTTTCTTCATTATGCTCTATAATTAGAAAAAATTAAATAAACTATGATTTACAACAATATAGATTTTAACAACAAAACTATTCTTATTACTGGTGGTGCCGGTTTTATTGGCAGTAACCTTGCTTTTTATTTTCAAGAAAATTTTCCTAACTCAAGAGTCATAATATTTGACTGCTTTAGAAGTACTGAAATTTTTGAAAATGGAAACCTAAAAAGCTTTGGACATTACAAAAACCTAATCGACTTTAAAGGCAGAGTTATCTGTGGCAACATTAATAATAAAGCTGACCTAAACCTATTAGCTGATTACAAGTTTGACTTCGTGTTTCATCAAGCAGCAATTTCAGATACTCGTATCTATGATCAGGAGGTAATCATGAAAACGAATGTAAATTCTTTTTATGATTTATTGGCAATAATAAAAAAAGATCAAGCTGTAATGGTTTATGCGAGCTCCGCCGCCACATATGGCAGTCTACCTTCCCCACAAATTGAGGGCAAAGAAAATCCTGAAAATCCATATGGATATAGTAAATGGGTTATGGATCAAGTTGCCAGCCGATATTCAAAAGAAAACCCAAATTTGACTATTGTTGGATTGAGATTCTTTAATGTCTATGGATCAAGAGAGTATTACAAAGCTAAAACTTCATCGATGGTGATTCAGCTTGGACATCAAATATTAAATGGTAAAGCACCAAGGTTGTTCGAAGGGTCTAACCAAATAATGCGTGACTTTATCAACATCAAAGATGTTTTACAAGCTAATATCAAAGCCTGCAAACCTAAACAAAATGGTACTTACAATGTAGGGACTGGAAATTCAAGAAGCTTTCAAGATATTGCTGATATCTTGCAGCAAGAGCTGGGGACTGATTTAGGTACGGAATATATTCCCAATCCTTATGACGGTTATCAGATGCATACACAGGCTGACATCAGAGCCTCGAAAGTTAACTTGGGTTTTGACCCAGTTGTCAGCCTCGAGGAGGGTATCAAAACCTACATTCCAGAAATTAAACGTCTTCATGGATCAGATATTTCATGAATGATTTAAAAGGAAAATCGCCAAAAATATTGGTTATTGGAGATTTAATGATTGATCATTACCTCTGGGGCTCATGCGAGCGTATTTCTCCTGAAGCACCTGTTCAAGTTATTAATGTCGGCGATGAAAGTATGTCACTCGGTGGTGCAGGAAATGTGGTCAATAACTTAAGTGCACTTGGTGCACAGGTTGATGTGATTAGTGTAATTGGAAACTGCGAAACATCTGGGAATCTCAAAACATTGCTTGCAAATATTAAAGTTAACACAAAATACTTAGTAACTCAAAATAAACGAATAACTAGTAAGAAGACTAGGATCATTTCATCTCAACAACAAGTAGTTAGATACGATCATGAAAATACTGATGAAATTAGTGATGAGTCTCAAAAATCAATACTTGCATCTTTTAAAAAATTAGTTTCTAATTACGACGCAGTATTATTATCTGACTATGGAAAAGGTGTTTTAACGGTCGAGTTAACACAATCATTGATTGCTATTGCTAACAATAAAAATAAAAAAGTGTTAGTTGACCCTAAAGGTCTAGATTACTCAAAATATAGGGGTTCTTATCTACTTACGCCAAATAAAAAAGAGGCAATTGAAGCAACAAAAATTAATATTAAGGATAACACTAGCCTAATAAAAGCCATTACAAAACTTAAAACTGAGTGTAATTTAGCTGTCTCAATGATTACCTTAAGTGAAGAAGGTGTAGCAATTTATGATGACAAATTACGTGTTCATCCTACTGTTTCTAGAGAGGTTTTTGATGTTACAGGTGCAGGTGATACTGTACTCGCCACTTTAGGCTTTGCACTGGCATGTGGTTATAAAATAGATGCTGCGGTGGAATTTGCAAACCTTGCAGCAGGAGTTGTTGTTGGGAAAGTTGGCAGTGCAATTGTCACCTTTAATGAGATTATAGAATATGAATCAAGTCTTAACAAATCAACTAGTGATGAACACATTAAAACTTTTGATGAGATTGCCTCACTTAGTAAAGAGTTAAAAGTAAGAGGTAAAAAAATTATCTTTACAAATGGGTGTTTTGATATATTGCATATAGGACATGTACGATACCTTGAGACTGCTAAGAGTTATGGCGATATATTGATTTTAGGCCTCAATTCTGATAGGTCTGTAACTTCAATAAAAGGCAAGGGCCGCCCCATTAATATTCAACTAGACAGAGCATATATGCTTGCTGCACTTGAAGCGGTTGACTATGTCGTAGTGTTTGATGAAGACACACCTTATGATTTGATCAAAGCTGTTAAACCAGATGTTCTAGTTAAAGGTAGTGACTATAAAGGAAAAAAGGTGGTTGGGCAGGATATCGCTGATGAACTCAAACTGGTAGAATTTGTCGATGGAAAAAGCACCACCAAAACTATTGAAAAAATACGAAAATCATGAAAACTACCATTGAAAAAGAGATTGCTGAACATTTAAAAGTAGCTGAGACAATGTCAAGCTTAACAAACAAAGTTGAGATTGCTACTCAGATATGCATTGATTGTCTAAAGAAAGGTGGAAAAATTTTATTATTTGGCAATGGAGGAAGTGCAGCTGATGCTCAACACATTGCTGCAGAGCTAGTTGGCAGATACAAAGTTGAACGTAAAAGTTTACCAGCTATTGCCCTAACTACTGACACTTCAGTTCTGACCGCAATTGGCAATGATTTTGGCTTTGTTCATGTATTCGACCACCAAGTTGAAGCATTAGCAAATAAGGGTGACGTAGCTATTGGCATTAGCACTAGTGGTAACAGTATCAATGTAATTAATGCCCTTAAAGTGGCATCAAAATTAAACTGTAATACTATTGGATTTACCGGTCAACATGGTGGAGAAATGAATAAGATTTGCAATATAAATCTATCTGTACCTTCTGAGGATACTCCTCGAATTCAGGAAATGCATATCCTTATTGGTCATACAATTTGCCATTTAATTGATCAAGAATTTACAGGCTAATTAAAGGTTTTAACTGCTCTCAATACATCTGATGCCACAACCATCTTCATACAATTATGATGCTTAAGAGGACAGGTACGCTTCATACACGGTTGACATTCTAAATTCTTTTTAACTATCATGCTCTTTTCATTCATCCATTGTGAAGTTTCATCATGATTAGTAGGCCCAAAAATTGCAACTGTTGGGATTTGAAAAGTCGCTGCAATGTGCATAGGACCACTGTCTCCAGTGATAAAAAGATCGAGGCTTGATATTTGATTGATTAGCTCTGGAATTGTAGTTATGCCTGCAAGGTATTGATAGTTTGTAACACCCTTTTCAATCAGTGATTTTTCAATATCATTTGCAATGTCGACCTCACCTAGGCCACCAAAAATAACAATGTCGTATTTTTCAGAAAGTTCTGCAGCCACTTGAGCAAACTCTTCAGGATACCAGCGTTTAGCACTACCATAGGAAGCTCCGGGATTGATTCCTAATTTTAAATTATGAGTACTTAATGTTGAATTAATAGCCTGGAGAACTAATTTTCTAGCTGGGAAATTAGTGCCTAGGATGTCGTTAACAAAATCGTTGTATTTTTCAACTTGATGGCGGTTTGGATATTTAAATTTCTTGAATTGATGCTTATTATTAGCT
>Ga0257115_1002007_pt1 | contig 12660 bp, 26 predicted proteins | sample SI112_100mmetaG_FD_194465 | JGI IMG/M metagenome (GOLD analysis project Ga0257115, IMG submission 194465) | Marine microbial communities from Saanich Inlet, British Columbia, Canada - SI112_100m | ecosystem: Environmental > Aquatic > Marine > Inlet | place: Canada: British Columbia | collected...
CGTAGTCTACTATGCAGTATGCGATTTCTTTTTTAATATTATAGGAGTATATCATGTGTAATAAATCTCAAGGTAACTGTGATAATCTAGCATGGTCAGGACGGTCATCTGACAAAGAACCTAAAGCTAAATGTGGCTCTACTGGTTGGTATGGTAAGCCTGTTGCTTGTCATGAATGTGAAAAAGCATATGATAAAAAATATCCTCATGGCGAACCACGATATATTGATGAAGACTATAATGATGAGAGATACTAATGACTACAGATAAATGGTATAATCTAGGATATGGTGTCTCGGCTGCAAATACTGATGTGCTTAACGAAACATATTGCATAGAATTCTACAATGTCTTTGGCAAAGTACCTGAGCCAAGATATATGTCTAGACCTGTTCTTCTAAATGAGATAAGAAAGTTGCAGAACTTTGGTCGGTCATCCAGGTAGAAGTCTACTATGCAACATGCGGTGGTGGTAGTCTACTATGCAAGGTGCGATTTACTTTGCACAATGCGTTTTTTTATTAACTACATGGAGTATATATTATGGATAAGAAAGATGTGTTAATCAATAAGATTTTAAATAATCTTAATGAGGATTTAATGATGCACCAAGATATACATGATGGTTGGACTATTCATGTGTTACTTAATGGTCATAAAGGTCTAAATGATTACACTCTTGGTGAACTAAAAGCCAAGTGTAAGGAGCTGGAAATAGAAGTATAATTTTATTAACTACGTGGAGTATATTATGGTAGTCAAAAATGTAACAAACAATTTATTCGATGTCTTCTGGAAAGATGGCTGGGATAATTGTATTCGTGTTAAACGAATAGGTAAGGACTTTAGAGTGGTTAAGGCTTATAAAAAACCACCTAGAGATGTCTTTCAATTTATTAAGAGGACTTGTCAATGAAAGCAATTACTCATATAACATTTAAAAATACTTATAGTCTTACTGACCCTGATTCATTGGTCAAACTAGGTGAGTTTCTAAATATTACAGATGATTTGTATCTCATTCGTTCTACTTACAAACGTAAACATTATGTAGGTATTACTGATGAGTATCCAAACGGATATGATTATACATATATTGATTGTTTCAAGCTTATGTCTAAACAATACTCAGAAAATCTAAGTGAACAAGGTGCGTATGATAAATGTTTAGTATCATGGGATGATGAACAGATTTATAACTTTCGTTATGGTGAAGTAGATACTTACTGTAAAGATTTACTAACTCGCAAATATTCTGATAGTCGTGCTATATTTGACGCATTGTATTACAAACTTAATCCATTACAAATGCGTTACAATGATGGTAGATTAAAGTTAGGTTTTAAGAATCATCTTAAACGTAGACTAAATGGTTTTGCTAAAGGTAGTAAAGTAACATACACTATGCTTTTAGAATTAGAAAATGAGATGGCTTCTAATTATCAAGATGATATGTTTCATCCAACTCTGTTAGACAATATGCGTCAGTATCTTGACAATGATGTTGGCTTAGAACAATGTCCATTTACTAAAGAAATAAATATCAGAAGTAACATGGTTAGATTTAGATTATCAGGTATTCAAACATACTGTCAAGGCACAATGACTGGTGATGATGTTAGAGCTGCAGGATATGAGTATGATGCAGAATCTTATTCATTCTTAAAAGAGAATGAGATAATGATTGAAGGTGTATGTTATGATAGTCGTTCAATCAAGGTTGTTAGATGCACTGAATGTAATGTTAAGTGTGTTGATACAGAAACAGTTGATGGTATATGTGTTGATTGTTCTGGTCGTGACTATCGTGTCCATAACTATACTCACAGAGTAGAAGAAACACTAGGCTTTGATAGACAAAAACCTAAGTCAGAACCTTATCTTGGTATTGAGATGGAGTTTCAAGTAGACAAGCGTAAAGCTGGTCGATTGTATGTAGGTAATACAATGTTTGGGCATGCTCTCATGAAAGATGATGGTAGTATAACTAATGGCTTTGAGTTAGTGTCTAGACCAGCAGGATATACAACACATCTAGCAAGATACGATTCATTCTTGACTGACTTACCAGAGTATATACATCCACATAAATCATGTGGTATGCATGTGCACATTAGTCGTAGAGCATTTACATATCTAGGTGCTGGTAAGCTTGTTGAGTTTATGAATCGTGAAGACAACAAAGACTTTGTTAAACTGATGGCAGGTCGTGGTACTACATCATATCAAAATCGTAATGATGATTATGATAAGTATACACCCTATCGACAAGCAGTTAAAGATAGATATGTTGGAAGGTATAACTTTGTTAACCTTAACAACAAGAAGACAATTGAATTGCGTATCTTTGCAACACCAGCTAACAAGTTGGAGTTCAACATACGCATGCAATTTGTAAAAGCAATGATTGAGTATTGCAAACCAGCAATACATAATATATCATTGGAGCAACAGACATACTTTAAATCTTTCGTAACATGGTTAGACAACACTAAGAAAGACTTTAAAGAATTACATAACTATATTAAGGAGTCAACAATATGTGCATAGCAATAATGAAATCAGAAAACAAAAAGATTAGTAAGACTACATTGCAAAGATGTTATGATGCTAATCCAGATGGTGCAGGCTTTATGTTTGCAGAAAATAAAGAACTGACTGTAAAGAAAGGTTACTTTACATTCAAAGAATTTTACAAGGAGTATAAACCACATGAGAACAAGCAAGTACTACTACACTTTCGTATTAAAACGCATGGTCCAATTGATAAAAACAATTGCCATCCGTTCCTTGTTAATAATGGGCTTGGTTTTATTCACAATGGTATTATCTCTGGTTACGGTGATGATAAACAATCAGATACTATAGATTTTAACAAGTCTATATTACAAAAGATTGTAGCTAAACATGGCAACATGGGATTGTTTGATGACCCAATGGTAGAGCTTATTGAAAATGTAATCGGCTATAGTAAGCTAGTCTTCCTAGATAGACATGGTAACTATCGTATCATGAATGAACAGAAAGGTTCATGGCATGATGGTATATGGTATAGTAATAATAGCTACAAGAAACCTGAACCAGTTACATACACAGGATATCAAGCATGGGATAAGCAAGGTACGCATCGCACTTCGCTGCCCATGGCAGCCAAGGACTCCTGCTCCCTCGCCTCTGGTGATTGGGTAATATGTAATGAAGACTATGACTATGGTATAGGTGATGACACAACAACTATTAAGAAAGGTGAATGGGTTGAAGTAGAAAATGTAGATAGTAAAAGTAAAACTTGTACACTAATTACTGGTGAATACAGGAACCCTACTATCTTTACTAAAGTACCTACATCTGTAGTAGAATCATGGGAAGATGCTGACTCTCATAGTTACAATAAGACGTTTGACTTTTAATTAATAGTATGGTATACTATTTATATAAGGAGTAAATTATGTTAACATGGTATATAGTAGTAGAAGATGAGTCGGGTAATAAAGTAGAACTACGAGATGTCCCGAAAGATGTTGAGGTAGTTGTTGATGAATTTATACATGATATGGAGGGTAACTAATATGTATGGTGAACGAAGAGATGAAGACTGGATTAATCCACCAGAACCAAAGGAAGAATACGAACCAGATGTAGATGCTATTCGTGATGAGATGTGGTTACGTAAGAAAGAAGAAGAAGAAAGACAACAGCAGATAATAGAATCATGCTGTCAATTAGGAGATGTAAAATGAAACTAGAAACACTTACATTAATATCTGGACTATTCTTTGTATGTACTATGTATGTACAAGCAGAAACAGTGTATACACCTGATGGTACATATACATGCACTGTGTATGATGACGGCACAAGGATTTGTTTCTAATGCGTTGCCGTGCATGTGATAAAAATCTATCTGACTATGAATCTACTCGTAAGCATCATGAATCAGGTGAGTTTGTAGACCTATGCAACAAATGCTTTGGTACTATACAAAGTGATGTCAATGACATTGACGAGCGAGAAGACTTGCGTCATATAGATGATGAATATGACGAGTAAATTTATAAAGCTAGGACCTTGCCCTCACTGTGGTTCTAGTGATGCTAGGGGTGAGTATGCTGACAATTATTATTGTTTTAGTTGTAGTAAATATGATAAAAAATCTGACACAGCCTCGTTGAGAGAGCGTATCAAACAGCGAACGAAACAACATGTGGCTAATGGTATTGGTCTCATTGATACAGTAAAAGAGATACCTCGTACTGCTATGCAATGGTTACTAAAGTATAACATTACACCTCAAGAAATAAGAGACTATGGTATTGCTTGGTGTATGAACAGACAGTTACTTGTGTTAATACAAAATGCGGGATACTGGCAAGCCCGTAACTTTGGCTTTGGTAACATGAAGTATATGTCTCAAGGTATGAAACCTCTTAAGATATATGGTGAAGGTAAAACAATAGTAGCAGTAGAAGATGTATTGTCTGCTATTAAGATAGCTAGATGTAGAGGTGAAGGTATCTGTGCTACACCTTTGCTTGGCTCCTCTATGAGCAAGCAAGTTGTCGCTCAGTTATCTAAGCAATATGACACAGTACATATATGGTTAGATAGAGATAAGGCTAAACAATCTATACGTATAAGAAACAATCTGCGTGAAGCAGGTGTAACTAGCAGGGCTATCATCAGTGCGCTAGACCCTAAAGAGTATAACAAAGAGGAGATATTAAAATGGTTGAAGAGTTAATCATCAAGCTATTCATGACAGAACGAACGGCATACGATAGATTCTACAAACATCTAAACTTAAGTTATATTAAAACTAACTTTGTTAGTTTATATAAATTATTTATGGTAATTCATAGTTACTATGAGAAGTCTGACAAGACTTCAATGAGTAAGAGTGATTTAGAATTAGCATATCATAGTAGTTATCTACTAGAAGATAGTGAACGCAATGAACTATCTGACCTATTAGATAGAATACTAGAGCTTAAGTTAACAGAACAAAATGTGTATGCATATCTTAGTGCACACAAGCAGCGATGTATTGCAGGTGAAGTGGCTAAACTTGCATTAGATGTAGAAGATGGTACGGCTAAAGTAGAAGAGTTACTAAATAAATTTAATGAATTAGAACATGAAGACACACAGGCAGAAGAGGCTAAGCCTGTTAACATGGACTTACATGAAATATATGAATCGCAAATCCAAACGCCTGGACTACGATGGCGTTTAGATTGGCTCAATAAATCACTAGGTTCTTTACGCAAAGGTGACTTTGGTTTTATCTTTGCTAGACCAGAGACAGGTAAGACTACCTTCTTAGCATCAGAGATGACCCATATGGTATCACAAACGGATGGTGATATACTCTGGTTTAACAATGAAGAGCAGGGTAAGAAGGTAGCAGTCAGATGTTTCCAAGCCCTGTTTGGTTTGACTAACAAAGAATTGTTTAATGATAGAGAAAACAATGCTAATAAATATAAACAACAAGTTGGTAATAGAATTAAAATATATGACTATGAAGATAGTAGTAGTACTAGTCGTATTGAAACTATTATCAAAGAAACTAATCCATCATTAATTATCTTTGACCAGATAGATAAAGTACGTGGTTTTAAAAGTGATAGGTATGACCTTGAACTTAAGAAACTATATCAATGGGCTAGAGAAATAGCTAAGATATATGCACCAGTCATTGCAGTATCTCAAGCAGGTGGTACTGGTGAAGGTAAAGTATGGTTAACAATGGATGATGTAGACAGCAGCAAGACTGCGAAGCAAGGTGAAGCTGACTGGATACTTGGTATTGGTAAAGAACAAGATAACACTAGCAACATGCGATACTTAAACATCAGTAAAAATAAACTGTTAGGTGATGAAGATACATTACCTGACCTACGTCATGGCAATCAACAAGTCATGATTAAACCTAACATAGCGAGGTATGAAGAACTATAAATATTATGAAATACAAACAGTATACTTTTGGAGGGCATAGAATATATGAACATAGATTAGTATGGATGAGACATCATGGTGATATACCTGATGGTATGCATATACATCATATTAATCATAATAAACTAGATAATCATATTGAGAACTTACGATTAGTAACACACAAAGAAAACTCAAATCAAAATGATACATGGGGTAAAGGCTACACCTATAGAAAAGATAAGCCTAGACACTATGAAGCAAGAAAATATAATAAACATATAGGCTATTATGGAACACCTGCTGGAGCTATAATTCAAACCAGAATGTTCCTTATTAATGGAGGTATAAGATGAGCTACTTAGTATTAGATGTAGAAACAACTATTAGTAACAAAGGTAATCCATTTGATAAGAACAACAAGCTATGTATGGTTGGATTGCTTACACCTGAAGAGTATGTAGTATATGATATAGAATACTCCGTTGACCCCTACAAGGAATCACTAGAACGAATCCAATTAGCCGTGGATAAGTGCGTTGTGCTTGTAGGGTTTAACATAAAGTTTGACTTGCATTGGCTACGCAGGTATGGTATTGACTTCACAGGTAAACGTATCTGGGATTGTCAGATAGTAGAGTATGTATTATCTAATCAAGAGTTAGCTTACCCATCACTTAATGGAACAGCAGAGTACTATAACCTGGGTAGTAAGCTTGATGAAGTTAAAGAAAACTACTGGAAGAATGGTATTGACACAGACAAAGTGCCACAAGAAATACTTGCTGACTACCTTAAGCAAGATGTAGAACTCACAGAAAAAGTAATGAAAAAACAAATGGAAAGAAGCAATGACCTTCCTCATTTGAAGCGATTGATATCTTTACAAAATCAAGACGTACTTGTCCTACAAGAAATGGAATTCAATGGTATGATATACGACTATGATAAATCTAAAGTATTAGGAGATGAATTACATGAACAAATCAGCAAACTTAATAAAAGGTTGTATGACTATCATTCTTACGATAGTTTTAATCCCAATTCTGGGGAGCATTTATCTGCTTTTCTTTACGGTGGGATTATTAAAGAGCGTTTTCAACGCCCCATCGGACATTATAAAACTGGCTCACGCACAGGCGAAGTTAAGTATAAATGGGATGAAAGAGATAAAGAATTCCAAAGACAAATAACTCCCCTGCCTAAGAGTGAACTTAAGAAAGAAGGATTCTTTAGTACTAATGAAGAAACATTACGTAAACTAAAACCTAAAACAAATGCTGGTAAAGAAATACTAGCAGCAATATTGGCACGAGCTACCATGCAAAAACGTATGACTACATACTATCATGGTGTGCCTGAACTAATTGATTCAATGAACTGGAGAGATAATAAGATACATGGTCAGTTGAATCAATGCAGGACTAAAACAGGTAGGCTAAGCAGTAGTAGTCCTAACCTACAAAACTTTGATGGAGAGATTAAGACTCTCTTCTTATCACGCTACGGAGAATAAATAATGGATATGGATGAATGGGAAATTAACATTAAAGACGCTGAAGAACAACAAGCACAAGAAGAAGCACATCAACACTTTACAGCACATGAGTTTAGTAACATGATACTATCTCTTGGACCTAATGCAGTACTGTCATTACTTACTGATGAAGCTAGGTCTGAGTTAAGAAAAAGTATTATTTTACAATATAACCACAGACTAGTAGAAACTACAGGATTATAATATGATACTTAACGCAGATGCAAAAGCTCTTGAATGGGTATGTGCATCCTTCTTATCACAAGATAAGACAGCACATCAAGAGATACATGATGAGATTGACCAGCATACAGATAACCAAAATAGGTTTGGTCTACCATCTAGATTGATAGCTAAGACGTTTGTCTTTAGATTAATCTATGGTGGTAGTGCATTCAGTTATGCTAATGACCCTAACTTTAAAGACATAGGTAATGAATTGTTTTGGCAAAATGTCATTGACCAATTCTATCGTAAGTATACTGGTCTTAAAGATTGGCATGATAAACTTATGTTTGATGTAAAGAAAACTAATCAACTTATCATGCCTACAGGTAGAACATACAAGTACCTACCTGAAACAAACAGTATGGGTAACATAAAGTATCCACGCACACGAATCCTTAACTACCCAGTGCAAGGACTCGGTGCTGACCTTATGACAATAGCTCGTATTAGTTTGTATAACAAGATAGCAAAGATGGAAGGTGTTAAACTTATTAATACAGTACATGATTCTATCATGCTTGACTTTGACCCAAAGGTATGTTATACTAATAGTATAGTACAAATAGTTAAAGAATCATTTGAAAATGTACCAGCAAACTTTAAACATTTGTTTGGTAAAGAATTCAACCTACCCATGAGGGTTGATATACAAGTAGGAGAAACATGGGGAAACTTAACTGACATATAAGGAGAAATATATATGCAAGTAAATGTTGTAGATGTATCAAGCTTGAATACACATCAAGCAAAGAATGGTAGACAATATCAATCTATTGAAATCATGTATAAAAATGACCAAGGACAGGCACAGTCTAAAAAACTAATGTCCTTCTCTAACCCTGCAGTATTCAAGGCAGCCCAAGAATGGGCAAAGGGTGATGTAATACATGTATCAACAGAGAAAGATGGCAATGGATATTGGCAATGGACAGCAGTAGGAAGTGCTGAAAGTACTTCAGATACACGTACTAATAATGCAGCAGCACCTACTCAAGCTAAGGCAACCACTAGAGTTTCAGGTAGTAACTATGAAACAAAGGATGAGCGTGCTGCTAGGCAAGTAATGATAGTCCGTCAATCATCATTAAGTAATGCAGTAGCTACCCTAGCAATAGAGGGAAGCAAGGCAACAGCTAATGATGTAATTAGTTTAGCTAAATTATATGAAGGATATGTCTTAGGTTCAGAGCCGTCAGGGGCTAGTATTAATGACCTTGATTCAGACATACCATTCTAATGGATACTAAACTAAAGACGAATCTAGGAGCTTTAGGAGGAGTACTACTCTTCCTATTGCTCATAGGTTACTATGACAGAGATACTCCTACTCAGGTTAACAAAGAGGAGGCTATAAAGGAGCATGAAGAGTTTGTTACTTCTTTTCAAATAGTTGAAATCATCCCTAACTTACCAGTTATAGAAGGATATGATAATCCTACAGTAGATGATTTACCTCCACTAACACTTGATGGTAGTCATCTTCCTATTATAGATGGATATAAACCTTTGGAAGTTCATGAGTTACCTAACCTAGAGGACTAGTATGCAGGCATTAATTGACCATGATTTAGTAGTGTTTAGATGTGCAGCGTCAGCTGAAAATGATAGTCTTAACATAGCAATCTATAGAGCAGAAGCATTGCTTGATGAATTGCTTACTAAGACTGGAGCAGATAGCTATCGTGCATTCTTATCAGGTAAGTCTAACTTCCGTAAGACTATCTATCCTGAGTACAAAGCTAATCGTACTGCACCTAAGCCCGTACATCTGGAAGCTCTACGAGAATATGCTCTAGAGAAACAGAATGCGGAGCTTGCACCTGATACATTAGAGGCTGATGATGCCCTAGGCATTAATCAGACTGATGATACTATGATTGTATCGTTAGATAAAGATTTACTAATGGTCCCAGGTAAACACTTCTCATGGGAGATTAAAGGTAAAGGCTGGACAAAGCCCGATAAGTTTACTGAACAGACAAAGCTAGGAGGATTGAGATTATTCTTTGAGCAATGTCTTAAAGGTGATACTGCTGATAACATCAAAGGTATCGAGAAGATAGGTAACAAACGGGCTAAAGCTTTACTTGCAGATTGTGTTACTGAACAGCAGATGTTTGATGCTGTTCGTAATGCATATGGTAATGATGACGAGTTCATTATGAACGCATCAGTACTATGGATAATGCAGAATGAGGAGGATGTATGGAAGGACAGGTTTAATGCCTACGTTCAAAAGTAAACTAGAAGTTAAAGCTTGGGCAGTACTCAAAAAACATTTCCCAAGTGTTAAGTATGAACCTGATGTAATAGAATACATACAACCCATCAAGTCACGGAAATATAATCCTGACTTTCGTATGGCAAAGAATGTATACATAGAAGCAAAGGGTAAGCTTGACTTAGCTACTAGACAAAAGATGGTTTGGTTTAAAGAATGTAATCCTGAAGTCACCATAATTTTCTTGTTTATGAATCCCGATAACAAGATAACCAAACGCAGCAAAACAACATACTGGCAGTGGGCTGAGAAACAAGGGTTCATGTGGCTAGACTTTAGAAAGGATTGGATAAATGATTATAAAAAACTTAAAAGAAAGTAAAGATGGTAGTGTAGACTTTGATTTTAAAGTTAACAAACAAGAGACAGAGTTCTTGTTATCGTTTGCTATCAAAGCTCTCATGCGTGAGGGTATAATTAAAACAGCAGAGGAAGAGTTCGCTGAAACAGAAGTAGACCTTCCACTGGAGACTATGCAATGAAGAAACATTTAGTAATAGGAGATACCCAGGTTAAGCCTGGGATTTCCCTATCTTATTTAACATGGATAGGTAGGTACATTGTTGACAAACAACCAGATGTAATTGTAATGATTGGTGACTTTGCAGACATGCCTAGCTTATCATCCTACGATGTAGGTAAAAAATCTTTTGAAGGTAGAACTTACAAAGCAGATATTAAAGCTGCTCACAAGGGCATGGAAGCATTGCTAGCACCTATGAAAGCACTTAACAAAAGACTAGCTAAAGCTAAGAAGAAGTTATACAAACCTAAGATGGTACTAACTATGGGTAACCATGAGCAACGTATTAACACAGCCATTGAGTATGACAGAAAGCTAGATGGTCTTATATCATTTGATGATTTACAATACAAAGAAGCAGGATGGGATGTAATTCCATTCTTAGAAGTAACTAGTATTGATGGTGTTGCATACAGTCATTACTTTGCTAGTGGTGTTATGGGTAGACCAGTAACATCAGCACGTGCTTTACTTACTAAGAAGCATATGTCATGTGTAGCTGGGCATCAGCAAGGACATGATATAGCATACGGTATGCGAGCAGATGGTAAACAAATGACATCTATCATTAGTGGTAGTTGTTATCTACATGATGAGTCATACTTATCTCATCAAACTAATCAACATTGGAGAGGATTGTACATGTTACATAATGTAGAGGATGGTTCATTTGATGAATGTGCAATACCATTACATTATTTAAAAAGAAAGTATAGGAAATAGCTTGACTTTCTCTGTAATATATGCTATAATATTATTATGACAGCAACTAAAAAACAAGTAGGTGGTAAACATTATACTAACTATAAGATACAACCTATAGAATTTATAACAAGTAATAACATTGGTTTCATTGAAGGTAATGTTATTAAGTATCTATTAAGATTTAAAGAAAAGAATGGGTTACAAGATTTAGATAAAGCTATACATTATATTGAAATACTAAAAGAACTATATCAAAATGGAAAAACTTAAAACAAAAAGAGTTTGCAATAAATGCAAAGAACCTGCTAAAATCTGGGATAAAAGTCAGTGGTGGTGTTCTATTGATAGTAGCATGGGTAGTTACAACATGCGTGGTTATTGCATAAGGGAGAAAAAGAAATGAAAAATTTATTTACAACAACCATAGGTCATCTAGTTATAATAGCTGTTCTTATTGGTTTATATGCTATAGTGGTATTTACATTATAACAAAATAGGGGTAGCTTTGGTTTCGACAACATGTAACATTAATTTAGCATGTTGGACGCGAGTTCGATTCTCGCCTACTCCACCAACATAGGAGCAGATATGAACTATAGAAACCTAAATTTACAAAGGATTAATTATGCCAGGAACTAATGGTACAAATGATTACGAAATTCCTGGTGCAAAGTTAAAGACTAGTGTACCAAATGATAAATACAAGAAAGGGTGGGACAGAATCTTTGGTTCCAAGCCTAATGATAAACAATTTGATAAGGTCAAAAAGACTAAAGGTCGGTCATAACTATGGCTCTATCATTCAAAGAAGTCTGTGAAGAATTAACTAAGCTAGATGAAACAACTCTTCTTGAAGTACTAGATATATCATCAGAAGATATAGTTAATCACTTTCAAGACAAAATCGAGGACAATCTCGAAGAACTATCTAATGATTTAGATGAACATTCTAAACAATTAGACATATTTAACGAAGAATAACAGGAGATAGCATTGGATATTTACCAATCGGTAATAGCATCATCAAGATATGCACGTTTTATACCAGAACTTAAGCGACGTGAGACATGGGAAGAAACAGTAGACAGAATGGTTACATACCTTAAGTCTAAAAACAAAGGATTAGACAAAGAGTTTAAGGATATACGTGAAGCAATACTTAATTTAGAAATCATGCCTTCTATGAGGCTTATGATGTCAGCAGGAGAAGCATGTGAAAGGGACAACATTGCTGCTTATAATTGCTCTTATTTGGCTATTAATAATAAACGAGCTTTTAGTGAAACATTATACATTTTAATGAATGGAACAGGAGTAGGATTTAGTTGTGAGAGACAAGAGATTAGTAAACTACCTAGCATACCAGAGGTACTTAGTAACACTGATGATACTATTGTTGTTGGTGACAGTAAGCTTGGCTGGGCGAAGTCGTTTAAGAAACTATTA
>Ga0257115_1002026_pt1 | contig 12599 bp, 10 predicted proteins | sample SI112_100mmetaG_FD_194465 | JGI IMG/M metagenome (GOLD analysis project Ga0257115, IMG submission 194465) | Marine microbial communities from Saanich Inlet, British Columbia, Canada - SI112_100m | ecosystem: Environmental > Aquatic > Marine > Inlet | place: Canada: British Columbia | collected...
GAGTGAAAAAACCTCTTTTCAATTGGCATTTGTAAAAGATTTACATGGAGAATGGGTAATTAAATCATTTTAGGGATTAGAGACGTGAAAGAGAACACTCTTATTCTGCTAAAATTATAAAACAGAAGATATGGAAAAAGAGACAATACTAAACGAAATTATTTCCACACAATCTCTACCCGAGTACGAAGCTGCAGAGATTTTGTGGACTACACTCACAAAGGTTGTAAATTTAACGCAAGAGGACGGCAAAAGCGTACCAGAACACGATCAACATGAATTGGAATCACTTCTAGATAAATTCTCTGAAGATGAAATGAAAAGGCTGCTAAAGAATGTATCTGTAGACTCATTAGTTTTTCTTGATCCACCACTGGAAACCGTACTTACCGGCATCGAAGGAATTGCGGATGAAGTTTCAACTATGAGGGCAATTGGTACGCTAAGGTCATCAAGAGACTCTGATCCAAAAGATGCACTTATTAATTTAGTAAGAGTTCTAGAGATAATATGCGTCCACGTGCTTAAAGAGGATACCGTACCTTTCGACAAACAAATTTTATCGTTAACACGCAAAATACTTTATCTGCTTTGCATACTAATGGCTTCTAAGTTGCCGTAACCAGAATTGAGCAATTTAATTCTCTATATTGTTGCAGCCGCAAGCTTCCCGCCCGAACGTAAAACTCAGCTTTCTAAAATATAGCCTCCTCCAAGGAATATCTTTAAAGAGAGAGACATACGTATCCTGTTTTAACTATTGATTTCAATTACAAGGGCAAATCTGTTAGAATCGTTCTCTAGGTTTGATAGAAAATGTAAGTACTAGTAACTAAATTTATGTTTGAAAGGTTCTCGAAATGGAAAAAGTCCATGAAATGGTAGTTAAATGTGTTGAGGTACTAGACCCGGAAATAAAAATTCAATTTGAAGATGTTCCTGCCGGGTATTCGTTACCGGATAAAAAGCAGATCATACTTCCTCTGTATCAATATGATTTCCTGATGATATTCAGGGCTGCTTTGCGCGAGACCGCACATGTTCTCTTTAGTACCAAGGTTCCTGAATGCAATCTGGAATATGAAGAATCCATGTCTCTGGACACTATAGAACAGGCATTTGTCAATTATCATTTCTGCCAGCGTTTTCCAAAATTTGAAGTAACATTAAACAGGTTCTATAAGGAAGGAATTGGAGGTGCTGCTGTAGGTGGCGTTATTGGCGCTGATGACTTCTGGAAGGAACTTGAATATGTCCTGTTCGATGTAGACGTAGCGGAAGGATGCTATAGTGATCGTTGCAAAAAATTATATGACAATGGAGTTATTCAAGAACTCTGGGAACTGATTCAATCAGCCAAATCCACAGAGGAACTTATACCCGGTGCAAAAAGCCTGGTACAGAGATTCAAAGATCTGAACGTCGATTTTCCCAGCATAGACAGAAGTCATACTCCTCAGTGAATGTTGGATAAAAGAATACAGTAGAAAAATTTTAAGTGGTGAACGTAACTGTCTATGCTTAAAGTAGACCATTTTAATATGGCCTCAATAAGTACTGGAATTTTAGAGAATATTTTACAATTTACACAGGAGAGAAAACAGAAAATGGATATGTATGAATTCAGATTAACAGTTAGTTGGGAAGGCGGAGGAGACCAGCTGTTCATTATCAATGTACAAGCTGGAAACGCTGAAGATGCAAAAGATCAGGTAGGATACCTGGTCAAAAACAAGCTTGAAGTGCTGGCTTTAGCACAAATAAAGGTAGGATAACTGTAAACATACACTGTCTTATATAAATAATGAGTACTACAGGCCCTGTCGAAATATATATCGGGCTTCCTGAAGAATATCTTCAGGAAGCGGCCGAGCTTTTCTATGATTCGTTTCAGCAGAAGTTTAGCCAGATCATGGACAACAGGGAGCAAGGCATCTCTTTCCTGGAGAAACACCTCAATCTCAAGGGCACAATGGTAGCCTTTAACGGAAAGAAATTATTGGGCATTGCCGGTTTACAGTATGAAGGATGCCATTTCTTTACCACTTCTTTTTCTGATTTAACTCGCGAATTCGGCTGGCGACGAGGCATCCTGAAAGCGGTCAGGATGCGCATGCTTAATTCGCCTGACCATAAAGGTGAACTGTACTTGAAAGCCGTTATGGTCCAACCCTCAATGCAGGGCAGAGGAGTCGGCACACACCTGTTGACAGGTATTTCAGACTATGCATGGGCACACGATTTCAGCTCAATAAGGCTGGACGTCGTGGACACAAATCCTGACGCAAGACGTTTTTACGAACAACATGGTTTTGTTGCTGACAGAATACGAAGGTGCCCTCTACCTTTTCAGTTTTTGTGCAGGCCCATGGGATTCTCATCAGCTATTACAATGATCAAGAAAATTTCGTGACAACTCCATAAAGAGTCCTACGGCAGGAAAATATCTGTAAGTGAAATGTTCAGAAACGAGGACAACATTCCAGATGAAGCGAAAGTGCTGATTAGAACGTTGGAGAGATATAGCAGTTTTTAGTTCTAAATGTGAGCAGATGGGTAACATAATGCCACATCCACTCACACACTATATACGTCTACATTTCTTATTTTTCCATCACGTCAGTCGGATCAACTTTCGGAGGCATGATAGAAGGGATCACTTCACCTTTTTTCAATTCCGTAAGCTGGATCTGTGCCTGAGTCTTTGTAGCAAGGCCGAAGATCTTAATGAAGCCGAGTGCCGCATTGTGTTCGAAAGTATCCCCGGCATCATAAGTTGCCAGCGAGTGATCGTACAATGATAGAGGCGACTTTCTTCCGACAACAATACAGTTCCCCTTGAAAAGCTTAAGGCGAACCGTGCCAACAACGGATCGCTGGCTGCTTAGAATATAGGCTGCCAGATCCTGATGAAATGTTGAAAACCACAAGCCACTATAAACCATATCTGAATACTGTGTTGAAACCACCTCCTTGAATCGGTGAGTTTCTTTAGACATAACAATCTCTTCAAGCGCCCGGTGAGCTTTATAGAGAACTGTGGCAGCAGGAGATTCATAAATTTCTCTGGATTTTATACCAACGATACGATTCTCAAGATGGTCAATTCTTCCTATACCATTATCACCGGCTATAGTATTCAATTTGTCAATGAGGCTTATTCCATCAATATCCTGTCCATTCAAGGTTAATGGAATACCGTTTTCAAAACCTATTTCTATGTATGTCGCTTCATCAGGAGCATCATTCGCATTCTTTGTCATCTTATATATATCTTCAGGTGGCTCTTCCCATGGGTCTTCAAGTATTCCGCATTCAATGCTTCGTCCCCATATATTTTCGTCTATGCTGTATGGGTTTTTGGTACTTACGTCAATGGGAATATTATTTTCCCTTGCATAAACCATTGACTCATCTCTGGTCATGTTCCACTCTCGCAGTGGCGCAATTATCTGCAATGAAGGATCCAGCGTGTGTATAGCAACATCAAACCGAACCTGATCATTTCCTTTCCCTGTACAACCGTGAGCTACGGCACAAGCACCTTCCGCTGCGGCTACATCAACCAACAGCTTTGCTATCAATGGTCTGCCCAGTGCGGTCGCTAGAGGATATGTTCTCTCGTAAAGGGCTCCGGCTTGAAGCGCAGGAAAGAGAAAATAGTTAACGAAAACCTCTTTTGCATCAATAATCATCGATTTGATTGCACCGGTCTGTACTGCTTTTTTCACTACCGGTTTCAACTCCTTATCCGTACCCAGGTCAATGGTCAGCGCTATTACGTCCATGTCGTACTTATCCTGTATCCACTTTATGGCAACAGAGGTATCAAGTCCGCCCGAATACGCCAAGACAACTTTTTTTCTATCAGTTCCCATTATTCCTCCCTTGTTGTTATTTGAATGTCAATTACTTCGTTTATTTTGTATACGCTTTAAAAAAAAATCCCTGTATCTATTACTTCTGTCAGGCGAAGAGCCTGCCGCCTTTAGCCTGATCATTGTCGGTATAGTCCTGGCAAGTGTACTGGTCGCCCATATGCTGAATACAAATCGAACTATTGGGTTAATAGATTTGCTTAACAGGAAGTTGTACATGAAATACGCTGCTAACAGTCCAAAGAAAACGGTTGCAATATACAGACATATTTTGCTTCCGTAACGAACACCGTAGCCTAATCCAATTATCACACAGCCTATGATAATACTTTTTAACCCATATCCCCTTGTTGAGAGAGTCGCGATTCCTGCAATTGCAGCAATGCTAAGACTTGTATAAAGAATTCCAAGAAAAATCGTTAGATTTGCTGTCAATCCAACCCTTTTTTCAGGAGTGAGCTTGTCTTTAGAAACCATTAAATCCGTCTTTTAGCCTTCTTGTTTACGTCAACACTCTTATAAAAAACTACAAAGTAACATGTTACCATCGCTATGAACATGAGTCAAAGATAAATAATATGACGAGAAGAAGAGTAAAGCAGAAGTCCAATACGGAAGGCAGCAAGGTAAATTTTCATGATACCTGACGCAATATACAAGGATATGGTATAGGATCTGAAACTACAGAAAGACTAAGCAATGGATATGTATTGCACACCTTAAAAAGCAGATGATTCTACAACAATATCCTTTACCTACAGCTATTCAGGATTAAACAGGTCATTTATTTGTCTTACTAATTCTAATAATTTAAAAGGTTTTATGACGATGAAATCAGGCTCAAACTCCCCCTCTTCAAATGTGAGTTTTTCGTCCCATCCTGTAACCAGTCCAATCTTTGGCTTCTTATCTAACCCATTCAATGCTTTTATTACATCATATCCAGTGATCTCCGGCATGGCAAGGTCACATAAAACTAGATCGAAGTCCTCTTTACCTGCCAGTTCTAAAGCCTCCGCACCGCTATTAACAGTTTTAACGGCATGGCCTTCTCTTGAAAGAAGTGCATCCAAATTCACACATATAGCCTCCTCGTCGTCTACAACCAGAATGTGAAGTTTCTTAGTCTTTCTCTCCCGTACTGGCTCAGTTGATACTTCTCTTTTAATCGCTTCTTTGCGTATTGGAAAGCTTATGTTAAATGTAGTACCCTTTCCCTCCTCGCTTTCCACCTCTATTCTGCCGAAATGGTTCTTTATTACACTATATGAAACACTCATTCCCAATCCGGTTCCATGTGGTCTCCGTGTTGTGAAGAACGGTTCAAATATTTTCCCCTTCACTTCCTCAGACATGCCCTTGCCAGTGTCAGATACACTTACAAAAATGGTATTTTTATCACTCTTCGTACTAAATGATATACTTCCACCATCAGGCATGGCATCCATAGCATTGTTTATCATGTTTATAAATACCTCTCTTAATTCTGTAGGATTACAAAACACTTCCGGTACTTCCTCCATATCGTCTGTGATCATGTAATAGCTTATTCCTTTAGACTGTGCCATGTTCTTCCATCTGGGCATTGTGAAATCAATCGCCTCTCTTATCAGGTACTTTATATCAAAGAAAATGTAATCAGAGGTGTTTTCTCCTGTGTTAGCAAAGGCAAGCATCCTCTTCGCTATTTCCGCTCCATCTTCACCTGCCTTAACAATAGCATTCAACCCCTTCTTTAATTCGCTGTCGTCTTTAAAACCTCCCTCAAGAACCTCCGCACTGCCTATCATGACTGCAAGGATATTATTAAACTCATGAGCAACACCGGCAGTTATTGTTCCCAGTGATTTTAGTTTCTCTGTTTGGGCGAGAGCATCTCCCATTTTCTTTATCTCTGCCTCTGCCTGTTTTCTTTTGATGAAGAGCCCAATCTGGCCACCGACAGACAGCAACATATTGAGCAATTCTTTATCCGGAGACCTTATCTCACGGCTATAGAAGCAGACTGCACCAAACATCTCGTCTGCATTGAAAATCGGAAAACCGAAGGCTCCATGCAAACCATCATCATCGGCCTCTGACGCTCTTGAAAATTTTGTATCGAGGACAACATCTGCAATCCAGGCAGGTTGTTCGCTCTCAAAAATCCGCCCGGGTAAACCAATGCCTTTAGCAAAGGAAATTTGTTTTGATACTTTTTTAAATTCAGATACTTCGATGGATGGAATATGCCAGATATCCGAACACCGCAACACTCCCTCCTGTTGATTAAATTCCCAGATTTCACCAAGATCCCACTCAAGTGCCATACATATGGATTGCAGAATCCTGGATGAAGCGTCTTTAACTGTATCAGATTCTGCCAATACTTTTGTTACGTAGTACTGAACACTAAGGCGCCTTTCCGCTTGTTTGCGCACCGTGATGTCGTTCGTAAGTTCATCAGCCATAAAGTTAAAATTATTGGCAAGGACACCAATCTCATCATTGTGCTCAATATCAGCCCTCTGAGACAAATCACCTTTGGCTATTTTTTGTGTAATCCCGGTCAATTTTTGTATAGGTAATAAAACCCTACTTCTAGACCATCTGGTAAACCAAACAAAAACAAAAACTGCAAAACTAAAAATAATGTAACTAATCAGCATATTTCTTTTTGCAGTAGATTCCATTTCTAACATGATATCATTTGCCTCTTCTCCGGCAATATTTGAGATAGCCAGGCCAGTATCGATTGCCGTTGTTGCTGCGTCAAACCAGTCTGAAGCACTTACCGGATAATCCACACCTCTGGCGCGTTTGATAATAACCCAGAAACCACCAGCTCCAGAATTAAGGAAAAACGGTCTATAAATAATCACTGATCCAGAAACTAAATACACACTCCCTTCTCTACCGGAAAGAATCAGTTCTGCAACCTCAGGATAGTCTTGTTTTATGTTATGTTGTGATCTGTTGAGTAAATCCATCATTCCCCACTCTTTAGTTTTGTCTGTATGGTGGAGATAAAATCCATCTTGATTAACCAAAATATAGTCTGCTCCATCTTCGTTCACTGTAATACTATGCAAAAAGGACTGATTATCTGTGAGTAAGTTGAGAATGATAATCCCTGCCTGTTCCCCATCTACAAAAACTGGTGTTGAATAACGCATAACAGGTGCAAAAGGAAGTTCAATCTGTCCATGTTCCACGTTAAGGTCGAGCGGAGAAGCATATATACTCCCTTGCAGTAGATTTATGGATTCTTTAAAATAATATCTTTCACTTTTATCCTGCAATTTCGTACCACGTATTATTTTAGTGACATTACCATCAAAATCAACACGCACACGTTCAAATCCGGAATTGTCTATATAACGAATCTGTTTATAAACTCTTTTCACTTGAGAAAAGTTTTCAAATAAATTTTCCACTGTACTCAACTGTTCAGGCAAACTAATGCTTTCCTCTGCACTCAAACTCAAAGACTTTGCTAATGCCATTACACTCTTATTTTTACTTATATTTAACAAATCAGTTTTTATTCCATTTAAATAATTTTGAAAAATTACATTTCTATGTACTATATTCTCTTTTACTCTACTTATCTTTTCTTCCAACATCTTACTAGACAAGAAAACTTCTTCCTTTAAAAGCTGATATGATTGCAGGAACTCTTTCTCAAATGTCTCTATAGCCTGCGTCATCTGAATAGAAGTGGATTGTGATTCCTTTAAGATCAGTATCTGGTCAAGGGATTGGTCCACTATGGTACGATAGCGCTTGATACTATTGATAGTTTTGAGAGATAAGGGAGAACCAGATTCAATGGCATTACTTATGAGAGCACGCTCCAGCCCTGCATATTCGCATAATATTGCAATATTGGGACGCATGACATTATTCAAATAGAGTATTTTTTCTCCCGTTTTATAAGGTGCAAATGTAGTATTGCGCAAATTAAATTCATTTCGAATATTAAGGGTAGCAATATCCAGCCATTCATCTTTGGAAATGTCGTTACTTCCGATTCTCTGGCGTGCGGATACGAGAAGCCCATACCCTTTTTTCCATTTGCTTAATACTCCTTCAAATGGTTTGTTACTTCTTATACTTAAAAGCGTCTCTATCTCTTTTTCTATTTGTAAAACTCCGGAATCTCCTTTCTCTGCCATTGCAAGGAATTTTGGGAAGAAGGGAGATGTATCACCTTTACCGCTTCCGATTATCGTAGCACCATAACCACGTTCAATGGCCTGCCACCCCGCTGCGGCATTCAGAAATCCGGAAATTCTATTTAGTATTACGTATTCCTCTGTCTGCTTCTTCGCGTCGAATGATCTTTTAATTGACATTCCTAACAATACAATCAATACGAGTAGTAACAGTGCAGACACAAGTCTGGTTTGAAATCTTAAAGTATTAAATTTTGTAATCTTCATAATATTTAATCTTCAGTACATTTGCACGTGGCTCTATCTCCAGCCACGCAGAACAGAGACATATCAGTACAACACATGCAGACAACGATACTGTGTGGCGAAGTAATATATCTTTGACACTTTTTGAGCTTTTACCTGTTTACGTTGTTTTAAGTGTTTCTGAATGCTGTTTCGAGTGTATTCGGTTATGGAAGAGGAAATCTTGCAGTATGTTACGTATCTACCATTTCGGGCGAAGCAATGATAGAAGAGGGGTTTTACCGTACATAAAGTTTTAATAACTCTTGTACCAACTATGAGTATTTTTTCTATTACCATAATGATACCCTTACACCCAATGATATAGGACATCTACTTACCGCATTATGGTAGTAACGTTATATATTGAAGTCAAGAGTAAAAGGGGTGGTATCTATGCCCTCATAAGCTTCTCTTTTATTGAACACTTTACGTATTTCAATAGTTCTTCAATATCAGGAGGCTTGCTAAGGCAAGCAGTTACAAGAGGCTTCATAGATTGAAGCAGCTTTTCAGAAAGCGGAAAATCTGATATCAGTATGATTGATATTTCTTTTGAATTATCCGGAAGTCCTTTGATGATTTCTACTGTACTGACTCCAACCGTATTAATATCGGCAATCAATAGATCGAACTTTATACATTTCAGTATTTCAATAACCGTATCTATATCTGGGACATAGTTACACTCATATCCTTCAAGACGTAATAAATCGACTATTGGTAATAATAAAGCATCTGCATCATCGGCAACCAGTATTTGGCCCGTATTTGACATTTATAAAATCCTTTTGTAGAAAATTAAATTTAAAATATTTTAAATTGAGAAATATTGTTTCCTGACAGATCCAGAACTAAATCCATAAACAATACTGAATCAAGCTCAGCACAGGACTCTGGATGGCAACCGCAACACAGCACTCAGTTATTAGAAACGTGGCTTGTTTTTGGTATTGTAAAACAGAATCTTGAACCTCTACCGTCCTCAACCGGGCTTTCAATCCAGAGTTTGCCGGAATGTAATTCAACAATTTTCTTAACTATAGCCAGTCCGACACCTGTGCCTTCTGTCTCTATATCCCTGAGCCGCCTGAAAATTTTGAAAATCTGTTCCTGATACTCTTTTCTGATACCAATACCCGTATCCTCTACAAAAAATTTGTAAGCATCCGTATCAGCCTGACACCCAATCTTAACACTCCTTAATTCATCATCTCTCTCCTCAGCTGATCGATCATGAGAAGTTTCAGTTTGTTCACTGGTACCCATGAACTTGATTGCATTGGTAACCAGGTTTGAAAACAGATCCTTCAGCCTCCTCTCATCACAATAAACAGTAGGCAGATTATGATCAATTGTAACTTTTATCCTATTTGTTTTAATCCTTGTTTCTAATGAGTTTACTACATCTTTAACAATTGCCCCACTATCGTTATCACCAAATTTGTAAACTATCCTTCCAACTTTCAATACTTCCATAATTTCTTTTATTTTGTTAGACATTGTTTGCACATTTATCTTGATCCTGTCAGTAAACAGTTTTCCTTTGTCATCATAAACATCTTTATACGTCCTGTACAACCTGGATGTATAGCCATCGATTGCAAATAGTGGTTCTTTTAAATCGTGAGAAATTATATAAACAAATTCTTCCAGTTCCCTGTTTATCGTTTCCAACATATTGGCTTTTTCAGCCAGCTGTTTTTCTGCCCCTTTTTGAAAGGTTATATCCCTGATGATCATTGTAAATGCATGTCGACCTTTTTCAATTTTCTGGGATGATAAAGACATTTCCAGCTGAATTATTTTTCCAGCTTTTGTCTTTCCTGAAATTTCTAATATCTCACTAATTTTTATGAGCTTACTCATCTGCAAAAATCCATCTAGAACACCTGCTGAAATAATTTCCTTAACTGATAGTCCTATAATTTCACTTTTCTTATACCCGAAGACCTTTTCTGCTGACTGATTCCAGATATTGATGATTCCCTCTTCATCAACGCAGACAATGGCATCATGTGCTGTCTCTAACAGATTTTCTGTATACTCGATCCCCATTTCTATCTCTTTTAATACCTTTTTTCTTTCAGTTATCTCTTTTGCCAGCCGCACCACTCCATTAAGTTTTCCTTCTTCATCCAGAATCGGATATGCAGAGACAAGAAAGGCTCCTCCAATGTCTGAACCTTCTACCTCTTCAAACTCCGGCTGCAAACTTTCTACTATCCTGACAAGCGGGCAAGTTGGACTGGGCTCATCGGTACCATGAAATATTTCATGATATTTTTTATTATGTAACTCTTCGGTGCTTATATTAAACTTCTCCGAAAATGCCCTATTCGCCATGATAATCCTTAAATCCTTATCATGAATCGTAATTAAATCTGTAATAGTATCGAATGTCTCTTGCCATTGACCCTGGCCCTGCTTCAGTTGTAGAAAGAGCTGTCTGTTCTCTTCGCTTGACGCCCTGAGCCTCTTTACCATCAGGTTAAATGTTTCAGTCAACTCTGTTATTTCGTTATGCTTCTTTTCAATTGTTATTGTATGTTCCAGATCACCGTCTGCTATCTGCTTTGTCCCCTTGACCAGTAACCTCAACGGATTAGTTATTCTTTTCAAGAATATAAGAGAGAAGACAACCGCCCCCGCAATCAATAACGCAATTACTATGCACAGCAATATAACAAATGCGTAAATTGGCGAATAAACAATCGACTTATCAAGGCTCTCCGCCATTATCCAATATCTTTCGTGATTCGAAGAGTCAAAATAGATTGGTATAAGGTTAAAAAATTGCTTATCTACAAGTCTGCTTTCTGGTTTTCCTGATAGAATCAGGGCGGCTGTTTCTTGTGGCAGATCACGCTTTACATTCTCCCCGGTGTTAAGATCATTCAGCCCCCCCCATTGCTTTGTTGCTTCAGGATGCAGCAGGTAATAACCATCCTGATCCAATAAATATGTACCTGCACCATTCAGAATCTCACGTGTTAAAATCTTTTTAAGTAAATGGTCTGCCTGAACATTTAATACCACAATTCCCTGCACCTGCTTATCACTGCCAGAGACTGGTACCGCATATCTCAGCATCGGTTTATGTGGTATCTCTACCGAGCCTCCTTCCCTGTTTAAATCCAGTTCAGAAATATAGACATTACCTTCATTCAGTTTTACAGTTTCCTGAAAATAATACCTATTGCTCTTGTCTCGAAGCTCTTCTTGTGGAACTACATAAACACCTTTTCCATTAATATCAACCCTCACTACCTCATGACCTGTAAAATCAATATAACGTATCTGGTCATAGATCCTTCTGCTTTCTGAAAAAGTCTTAAACAACATTTCTACTTCGAATTTGCAGTGGTTGATCTCTTCCGTATCTTCTCTCTTAACAGCATCGATCAGATTTGTAAGGAATGTATTATGGGAAATGGATGTAACGTCGCGTTCTATGGAATGTAAAAACGCATCCGCCTCTTCAACTTTGCTTTGTGTGGTACACTGGAAATCTCTTAATTTCTCATTTTTAATGTATGCCATCATATAAATGCCAAAAAAAGCGCTGATAATGATTAAGCATATAACAACAATGGAAAGGGGTATTATGTATATTTTATTTCTGATCCCAAACATATTTTATATTCATTCTGATGTCATTAAATTTTGTAACAAGCAGCAAGGACGGACATATTTGTCATTCCGAATGAATGGTGCAAATGAATAATTTATCTCTAGAGATGCAAGGTAATAGTTCAATCTTGATCATGTAAACACCGCTCAAGATGAAGTTCTAGCTGCATTTCTTCAAGATTTTTACTTTTTCAACGAACTCTTCGTAAGAAGAGGGTTTGACAAAATAACCATTAGCTCCATTTTTATACACCTCGTCGATTGTTCTCTGGTCTGAACTTGTTGACAAAACGACTACAGGTATTTTGTTATATTTCGAATTCTTTTTTAAGAGCTTAAGAACTTCCATTCCACAAACTTTTGGCAAGTTAAGGTCTAATATAACCAGCTTAATTTTGCAATCTATCCGTCCATTCCACTCAATACTAAGTTCCTGAAAATAATCTACAGCGGCCATGCCATCTTGCACTATGATAATTTCAGTTTCAGTGTCCCCCTCCACGAGGACTTCAGTAATCAAATCTGCATGATCGGGGTCATCCTCAACAAGTACAATCTTTTTCTCTTCCATCGTTTATGTCCGTTCAATTCAACAATACATATGCTAGTTCTAAAAGATTGGTTCAAGTCCATCTTGATAAAGCAT
>Ga0257115_1002034_pt1 | contig 12573 bp, 11 predicted proteins | sample SI112_100mmetaG_FD_194465 | JGI IMG/M metagenome (GOLD analysis project Ga0257115, IMG submission 194465) | Marine microbial communities from Saanich Inlet, British Columbia, Canada - SI112_100m | ecosystem: Environmental > Aquatic > Marine > Inlet | place: Canada: British Columbia | collected...
TCTTTATTTAGTTTTTGCTTTAACTCTCTCTTTTTAATTTTTTCTGAGTAATCTCTTCCAGAAGTTTCAGTTCTAATTCCTTCAAGAGTGTAATTACATCCTCTGAAGGCACATACAAACACTTGCTGATGATTTTCATCAAACCTATTAGCGCCATTTATTTTGATTTCGATTGTATCTAGACTTTGATATGTACAGCTTAACCTTGAGCCATAAATGCCATTACCATTCATAGAGTCAAACCAGTCACAATAATTAAGATCCTGATCAAATAAATCAGAGTTTAGTGTTCCAGAAATTTTATCTAGAGGATAGTATGAAAATTTAGAAAATTTATATGGCAATATATTTCTATTTGGATCAATTTCTTTAATTTTTTCAATACAATCTCGAGCTAGTTGAACATCCTTTTCGTTAGAATAAGTTACACCTGAAAAGGCAAATGAGACGATTAAGATTAGGAGTAGTTTTTTCATATAATTCAAGTATATACAAAATATATGATTTATAGTCCATCCTTCACCATAAATACATACAATACACATATTAGTATAAAGGTTATTTAATAGAATTAGATTAATGAAGAAAATTGCACTACTATTAATTCTTTCTTTTTGCTATACAAGTGCAGCAAATGCCTGCGTTCAATCCGTTGATCCTAAAGAGATGTATAGTGAGCATACTAAGAGAGCGCTTAAAAAATTACTACCACTTGCAGAAGAAGGTAATGTTGAAGCTACCTATACCATTGGTCTTATATATTCATATGATAATGGCATTATTAGAGATTTTGAAAAGGGGATTGAATGGCTTACAAAAGCAGCTGATCAGGGAAAAGTTATAGCCCTTAATGAAATAGGAAGTCAATATTATTGGGATTGGAGAAATCATAATTATAAAAAAGCCTTTGAGTATTACAAATTAGCTGCAGAAAAAGGAGATTCTGGTGCTCAACAAATGCTAGGAAGAATGTATTCATATGGTCATGGAGTAACTCAAGACATCGAACAAAGTATTTATTGGTATACAAAACAAGCTAGCCATTGGTCTTTCTATGCAATTGCTCATATGTACATAGATGACAAGGTCACTACTCCTGATCCAGAAAAAGCCCTCTATTGGCTCACAAAAGCAGCTGAACATGGCAATAGAGGAGCTCAATTAGAACTATCATTAATTTCTGAAGATGAATATTATGGAGATTTTGAAGAGAGTTGTCCTCAAGGATGTGGGTTTGGTTATTTATCGCTTAGTGGTAGATGTATTAAGAGGTTTTGGTGATATGAAAAAAATTTTACTACTCTTAATTCTTTCACTAGGTTTTATTGGAAACTCTTATGCTACCGTTTTGATTTGTACAGATAATAACGACCGCAGTACTTGTACTGCACCATCACCTCCTAGTGATATGGCAGATGTTTGGTATTGTAATGAAGGATTCATAAAGAATAGCGATGAAACTAGATGTATCAAAATAGGAGAGGATGAAAATGCAGGACAGCCTTTTACTAAATGGTATGAAAATGGTCAGAAAGAATCAGAGATTCATTTTAAAGATGATAAGTGGCATGGAAAGTGGACATACTGGTATGAAAATGGTCAGAAAATGTTTGAGACTAATTTTATTGACAACAAGTATGATGGCAAATCCACAGAGTGGTATGAGAATGGTCAAATAGAGAGAGAAGGATTTCATGAGAATGGTAAAGCTGTTGGTTGGTGGCGTTTTTGGCTTGAAGATGGTCAAATAGACTATGTAAAAAATTATAATATTGTTACTAATTAAACAAGTTGAAGAGCTAAGTAGTGGACGTAGCTATTATAAATATGGAATGAATAAGCCATCAGGTGATGAGTCTTGTGTGAATATGTTTTTATGCTAGTCAAATAATTTTATATATCTATCAAGTAAGTCAGAATAAAGTTTTGAATTTCTTTCTATTTTATCGATATCTTTACCAATTACAGTTGTATTTCTCATTGGAACAACTTCAGTATATCCTCCAAATCTTGAAAAGACATCAAACTCTTTTTCAGCATAATAATTTTTTGGTCTATATTTCCTTATAAGATAATACTCAGCTGACATTGCAAGCTTTGTCTCAAGTTTTACGTTTCTAATGATTTTTTTTAGCTCCATTACATCATCTGTTTCAAAGCGTTTTTTTAGATTTTTTTTCGATGTGATCCCAATTTTTATATAGTTTTTATCATCTACTCTGCTTTTAATTTGGACAAGGTATAAATACTTTGTTGATTTTGCTCTTTTCTGAACTTCTACTGACCAGTCTGTTTGCCTTGAAGAGTCACCAGTATGTTCGACTGGATCGGTTGGTATACCAACAAATTCATATTTTTCAAATTCTTTAAGAAGTAATCTTGCGTTTCGTTCAAAATCTAGTTTTTTATAGAGTTCATTTGCAAGTTTCTTTCTGTACCAGTCTTCAGCCTCATCTCTTGATTGATTTTTATCATAGATTTTTAAAATAGATGGAAATGGTAGTGGTGTTTTTATTTCTTTAAAGGTGTTTTTCTTTTCAAATTTTTCTTTATTTTCACTCCACTTGAGAGTTAATTCTTTTTTCATTTGATCCCATAAAAAACTTTTCGCTGTATGCTTTATATGCTCTAAAGGTATATTTTTTTCTTTGCCTGTTGCAACCATAGCATCCCATCTTGCATTTTGATCTCTCCATTCTGCAGATTTTTTTTGTTCTTTCTCTTTCTTCTCTGAGCTATAAAAATAATAAATTCCTAGGATACTGCCAGCATATATTACAATTGTAAAAAGTGTTTCCATAATAATTTAAAGAATATTTTTCCAGAATGATCTTCCTAAAGACCTATCATCATCAGTTAAACCCAATTCTTCAAATGGATCATCGCCATTACCATTACTTTGCAATGCTACTTCTTTCCTTTCCTTTCTTTTCTTTCCATTCCTATCCCAAATTCTTCTATTTACTCTATCTCCATCTTTGTAAATTGACTTATCATCTATTTGACCATTATCATGCCACCAAGTCCATACACCGTCTCTAACATCGTTTTTATATTGTAGCTCACGCCTCTTATGACCATTTTCATACCATTCAGTATGGGTAATATCTTGATTTTTATTTTTGTGGTTACTTTCTTTCTTGATTTGACCATTTTCATACCATTCTTTCTGCTTGCCATCAAACTTCCCCGCTTTGTAGTTACTCTCTTCTTTAATTTGACCATTCTCGAACCACAAGTAAGATTTACCATCTAATTTACCGTCCTTGTACCTCCGTTGTTTTTCTTTTTGTCCGTTGAAATCATTATTATAGTAACAGGCATATACTCCATTTCTTTGTGATTCTTTTGTCATATTCTAATCAGCCTCTCTTAACGCTTGCTCTTCAGAATTCTCTAGATTGCTTAGATGAATTTCTCTAAGATAGGAGACTATTGGAAGTTTAGGAACAAAATGAGCTATTAGAAATAATATGGCAATAACCAAAAACATTGAAAAAAAGACACCCCAAGTTAGAGTGCCAACAAAGTAATGAATGGGCAGGAGAATAATCATAAACATTGACAAGATTGAGGCAATGATTAAGAGTATTTTTGTTAATGATTTGCTTATCAATAGTGTATTTATCTTAATAGTTGCCCCAATGATTAAAGCCATAATCATTAGAAGTCCAAGTATCGGTAGAAAAATATCCATAGTTAATCCTAGTTTTTAATTGTGTTGATATTGTTATAAGCCAGTATATTTCATTGCTGCCTTTTCTGTTAAATATTTCAAAGGCACCATGTATTCTTTACCATTATCTAATTGAAATAAGCCAAATATCCCAATTGAAGTTGTGGGTCCCATTGAGCCCCCTCCATACTTCTGCAAATAAACAATGTGTGATTCAGCGCATGTGCCTTTAATATTTGGGGCTAGCTTATGACATGTATCTTGATCAATCTCACCAATTTTTGTGTAATAAGTCTCTAGAGGATATGGCTCACTCGTTTTGAAATGAACCCCATAGTTTTTTAGTCGTATTTTCTCTGTGTGGAGGTGACGCAGGTAGTCTTGACCAGTTGATTCATTTTTTTTGTCAAAATCAATAGTATCCAGAGGTACGCTAATATAAACCATAACATTACTATCCCAGCTAGATACTTTGCCTTCTAAACTAGGTATTTCTTTGCCAAAATATTTTCCGGGTGATTCCCTAAAATCATCACCAACATCATATTTGTAAAACTCATCAAAATTATCTCCAGATAACCACTCCGTAACAAAACTTTCATATGGCAGAATTCTATCCTTATGCCTCCATCCACCTAAAGCTTCAAAGACATGATTTTTAGCCTTGATACAAATCGGATCATCAGGCTCTAAATCCATATATATAGGTATTTCAATCCCACCAGAATAAGAATCTGATTGAGTAATATCCACAGCTATCTCACCACACCTACTTATCAACACTGGATATTCAATGGTAATAGTCTCTGGATCGTAATCCCAAATAATGTCACTCTTTTTAGCTCTTTCAATACAAATAGGATGTTGAGCTGGAAAATATAGGTAATTAGGAATTGGGCGTTCTTTCGTATCCTTATAATCCTCATCAAAGCGGGCAAGAGTCTCTTCATAAACAGAAAGCTTATCATCGGTCATACAAACTGCAACATCGATAGAGTGAATAACTTCCGGCTCTTTTGGTTTTAAGAATAACCAGTATCCGAACGCTAGAATAAGAGATAGTAATAAAAGTAGGAGTAGTTTGTTCATAATTCTAGAGTAATTCTATAAATCCACATGCTCTAAGGTATCCATAAGTTGCCCGCATTTTTTCTTCTTGAGGAATAAAGATTGTACAACAGTCTCTTCCCCTTGTCAGTAGGACTCTATAACTGTTCATTCGAAGCGCCTTAGCATCTTTTATTCGATTGGATTCTCTATATCCTGCAGAAAACCTGTTTGACCATTGTCCATTTTCAATAATAAAATCTGTCCCCCAGGCAAGTAAACAAGCATCTAATTCTAAGCCTTGAGCTCCAAACTCAGTAGTGACTGCTTCAAGTGAGCAGCAGGACTCTGGAACACCTCTTGCCTCTGCATACCATTTGCCATATTTACCCGCACTGACCTCTCCAGGACTCTTAAAACCTTTGGGTATTCCATGATTTTTTAAATCTTTATCTTTGGCTGAGGCAATCATTCCAAAGCGTGCATCAGGATTTTTATCGTATCGGCTTGATAGATACTCCTTAGCTCTGTCAAGAATATGCGTTAATCTGAGGTTATAGCCATGCTCTTCTAACTCAAAGCTAATTTCTTTAGCGCTTGAATAGTTCCCATTTAGAACATGCTCTACAAATTCATAAAGCCTAGTTGCTAGATGAAAGCGAATGGTTGTAGTAAGTTCTAATACATCATTGGCACTAACTCTTGGAAAATCTTTGAAATGAAGATCTACTGTGCCATCATTGGGCGCATAAACATCCCACTCATCAGGAGAGTTTGATTTATTAATGGCGGATCGCCACTGCCCCAATCCAGCTTCTTCACCAATATGTATTTCCTGACCTGTTCCAATCAATCCAACAACAACACACCATTCAGGCAAACTTTCAGCAAACTTAATAAATATTTCAGGTTCTGATAAGCCTTGAAACTCTGGAGACATATCACGATGTTTTGCACTGACTTGTTCCGGATCAAAAGCCCTTTGTGCTTCATCATAAATAAGTACGTGATGAGGAGGCTTTGCACTTGAGCCTCTTGTAAAGTTTTTGACGTAAGAATGAACACCTCTTACAAATGATTTACCATCACCTCCTGCTGACTTTAACTCGTATTGCAGAACTTCTGTTAAAGGTCCATTGCCAGATAAAAATACTGCTGCAGCATTGGGTTTTTCACCCGACTCTTTGGCAATCGATAATTCATCTAAATACTTTGCATGAGCCAACTGAAGTCCAACTAAAGTTTTGCCAGCTCCAGGTACACCGCTGATAAGAATTAAGGCACGTCTTTTGTTTTTGGCTGTTTCATGAATAATGGATGAGCACTCTTCAAGCGTTGGCTCAGTTGCAGCCGCAGCTCGATGAATTCTAGTTAATGTGCCTGAGCTAAATAACTCTCTGGCAGCTTTGATGAGGCTTGGTAGAGGTTGATAAGACTCTAATGATAAAAAATTATCTAAATTGATTTGTCCTGAGGACTCTTCAATGCAATCCATACAGAATTGAGTCAATCTTCCAGAGCCAATGATTTCAACATTAGTTTGTGATTCATGTTCTTTGAAGCCCTCAGATAGAACTAATAAACATTTCACAGTTGATGAGGCACAATCTCTATGATAAGCCTTAAGGTCTCTTGCATAGGCTGCTGCTTGATCTATATCAGCCATTAGAGGCATATTTTTGCCTTTAAACTCGGTTGAGAGAACTACATCACCTAATAGCAGTATTGCATCAACTCTTCTAGACTCTAAGGGAATAGTGTATTCAAGAATTATTGAGCTTTGAGAGCAAATTTCTGGACTTAAATTCTTTAATTCCTGAATCGTGTTATGGAGAACTTTGATTGAGTCACGCCATGCCCTAACTTGACTATCGCCAGCATCTTTGATGTAATTTTTTAGTTTATCAACAATTACACTTCTGTCATCAGAAATGAATTGCTCAAAAGAATTGCTATAACCAGCTTGACTCATAGGTGTTCAATGTATATTTTGAATCAATTGTAGATCAAAAAGAGATTTATATGTTTAGAATATAGTTATGTCAGAAACTCAATTGTCACAAGAACAACAAAAAATTGTCGATTTAGAATCTGGACAGCATTTAGTCCTTGCGCCTCCTGGTACTGGCAAGACAGAGCTTCTGGTTCATCGAATCAGAAAGGCAATTCAATACATCCCTCATGATCAGATTGCATGCCTAACATTTACTAATAGAGCAGCTAAAAATATGGTTGATCGAATTAGGCAAGAGATTGGAGAAAATGATGTTTTTATTGGTAATATTCACAGTTACAGCAGTAAATTTCTTAGAAAGAATAACTTAATTCCTCAAATCACATCAATGATGGATGAAGAGGATACTGACTTATTATTTAAGGAAATTATTTTTGATTTAAAAGCCCCAGATTTAAAGCCAAATGAATTGTCTCAATTTAATTCATATTTAAAACAGCAATCACTAGGATTTGATGAACAAATTTGCCAAGTCAATCCATTTAATGACTATAGAGAGATAGAAGGAAGAAAAATTTGTTCTCGCTATGAGGAAATTAAAACAGAATCGAATCTAATTGATTTTGATGACTTATTAAATTTGACCTATGATCATTTCAATAGAAACCCTAATTTAAAATCACCAATTAAATGGCTTCAAGTTGATGAAGCTCAAGACCTTAACCCTCTTCAATGGGCAATCATTGACAAAATTGCAAGTAAGAATTCATCTCATCGCGTCTTTTTTGGAGATACAGAACAAGCAATATTTTCATTTATGGGTGCATCTATTGAAAATTTAGATCAAATTAAGCATGAATCACAAACTCACAGTTTAGCTACTAACTATCGTTCACCACAATACCTTTTAAATTTATACAATCAGTTTGCAAAACAGGTATTGAAAGTCAACTGGGAGCACAAACCCATTGCTCATGAGAACCTACCATACTCTTCTGGAGATTTACAAAAGTTTTATACTGATAGAGCACCTCAAGCAGATGTAGTTGCTAATGCCGTCATTCCAAGAATTGTAAAAGGCTTCACTTCAAAAACACTGGATTCCAATTCTGAGACTGAGCTTCTTGAGTTAGGTATAAAGGCAGGAATTCTTAGCAATAATGTTGAATACATCCGAGGAGAACTTATAGATAACTCAGCAATCTTAGTTCGAACTAACAAGGAGACAAAACAGTTTCAAATAGCACTTGAAAGAAGTAATCCGAACCTTGAAGTCTTTGTAATTGCCCAATTTGATCTTTTTAAACGAATGATTGTAAAAGATCTTATGAGTGTATTAAGCGTTGTAGTTAATGATAGAGATAAGGTTGCTTGGACGCGTATTTTAAGCATATTTGGTGGAACTTCTTTAAAAGCAGCAAGACCACTTATTGATTCTTTATTTAAATCTGGAGTGAAGCCATTAGATTTTATTGAGTCAAGTAATTACGAAGTGGATTATTTAAATAATTTTTTAGATATTTTTAATAATCAAAGAGTAGTTATATTTGATACTGAAACAACCGGACTAAATATAGAGAGAGAAGACGATATTATTGAAATTGCTGCTATTGAGATCATCAAAGGGCAAGTGGGCAAGTCTTTTGTAGTCAACATCGATACAGATCTAGATTTCACTGAAGCAGAAAAAATACATCATATTTCTAAAGCGTATCTTCAGGAGCATGCTATTGACAGGTCTTTAGCATTAAGAAATTTTGTTGAATTTATTGGCGAAGACACTTTAATTGCTCACAATTTAGACTATGACTACACCATTGTGAATCAAAATCTCCAAAGGGCTGGATTCTCACCACTATCAGAGACTACAAAGAATTATGACTCAGTGGAGATTGCTAAAAGGCTCTATCCTAATCTTGCAAGATATAAGCTAGGTTATTTGTTAAAGCACTTTAATTTAGAAGGAGTTAATTCTCATCGGGCAATTGATGATGTTAAGGCAACAATAAGCTTAATTAATCTGTGTATTAATGAAATAGCTTCAACTCAAAATGAGAGATATAGTTGGGAAAAAAATCCTGACAACTTAAGAGTTATTCAAAGATATATTGAGCGCTTCTCTCCGCTTTATGATGCTCTTCAGTCAGATTTCCATAAAGAAATTAAGATGTCAGATATAACCAATTCAATTACCTCTTATATTTATGATCATGCTGGAAGAAAATATGAAGAAATTGATTTTATTGAGCTTGATAAATTAAAGACTTATATGGATAAATCACTCACTATAGAAAAGTCAATTTCAAGCATTCAAAATAATGTTCCTGATTTAACGACATCGAAAGAATCCGATATGATTGTAAAAGGTGAAGTAGACGTTGTTATTTCTACTATTCACAAAGCCAAAGGGCTTGAATGGAATAACGTGATTATTCCAAGTTGTTTGAACAAAGTATTCCCACACTTTTATAGTCGAACATCTGCATCACAATTAGAGGATGCTAGGCTTCTTTATGTGGCTATGACAAGGGCTAAGTGGAAGCTAGCCTTACTTATCCCATCGGTAAATTTTAATGGGTATCCTGAGAGTCCATCTCCATTTATATCCGTGCCTGAAATTGATGCCATGTTTGAGGTACAAAGATTATGAGTGAAATGAAAAGAGAATATGGTTACCTATTTAACCAAAACCTTGCAATTCAAAAAAGAAAAGAAAAAGAACAGGCAGAATTAAAAACTGAAACTACAACTGAAGGCATTTTTATTAAATCAACAGATGATAATGGAACTGGTTATTTAAAAGATGAGAATGGTTACTATTATATTGAAGGAGTTTTAATTCATGTTCAAGTAGAACATGAGGGCATAATTGATTTTAATATTATTGGGCTTCAATTTGAACTGATGAAGAGAGAGGAGCAATATCAAGCTATTGATTTCGTTTCAAAGCTTTGCTCTGGAGACAAAATTGTGTATTGGACTCGTGGAGCTAAGATTCATGATCCTAGGAAGTGGTTTTTTAAAATTGAGCTAAGATAAAGAGTAAATATTATGGATGTAATTGCATTAATTGTTGTTTGTTTTTTTGTTTATTGGTGGTTTAAACAAGAAAAGAAATGGGATGAAAAAGCTAAAGAAGATAAAAAACGAAAGCATATGGAATATGAAAAATTTGAACATCCTATAGTTGCTCAGAGAAAAAGAGAAGAGGCAGAGAGAAGCAGAAAGCGAAAAAAAGAAGCAATAAGAAAACAAAAAGAAGACTCAGATCGGGAAATACTTAAAGCTAGATCTGAAAGAAGATTGCGAGAAAAACTTAAGCCTATCCAAGAAGAGTCATTCTCAAAGCAAAAACAAGCTTTTGAAGAAAAGGATCAAGAAGTTGTAATTAAATGGCACAAAGATATTATTCGTAAATGTCAAACATATGAATCAAAACACCCAAATTTTTTAGCCGATTATGAAGCTCATAAAACATCAATGCTTTTTTTAGATTCATTAAATAATTTAAACCTTCAGCCAGAATTAATACTATTTTTTAAGGATAAAAGATACGACAGGAAAGATACTGGTAATGAAGAACTATATCTAGTGAAACTAAAAAATACCATTGATGATAAGCTCTATCTCGTAGTTGGAATAGCTAATAAATCAGCCAAAGAAGACTTTATGGATGATCCAGTTGTAGAGCTTGAAGAAGTTGTTAGTAGTATATCTCTAAATAAATATGTCGCATTATTTCTAAAAGAGTGTTTATTAAATCAATATAAACCAGAGGGCGAATTTGATCCTTTTGCTAAATTTGATAGTTATGAAGGTGTGATTGAGCTTAGATTTATAAAGCAAGCACTAAAAATGATTAAGGATTTTGAAAATAATAAAAAGAGTGCTGAGGTCGTTCTCAAAAACTCTGAAAGAGTTGATTTTAAAGAATTAGAGGAGATTTTTGAAAACTATCATCTCAATGATTATAAGAATTTCAATGATTATTATGTAGCCCATATTGGTCGAAAAATGCCCATTTCGTATGGAGATTTTTTAGATTCACTTTATGAGCTTTTTCAAAGTAATATTTTATATCTCAATGAAGTTTGTAGTTATTATCAAAATGAACTGGATGAAATTAATCAAAGCTATCCACTATGGCTCCAAAAGCAGATTGATCTAGTTGAAGACCATGTTTATCAAGCTATTGATGCTTTTGACAGTAATACTTCATGGCATAAAGGCATATATTTCAGTAAATATCATCCACTGGGGCTAAGCTTTGATGCCGAGAAGCCTATTGTTCTGTTATATTCAAAAGGCAGAATAGAATATAAAACAATGTATTCTGAATCGATGGAAAAGGATGAACTGCTGGGCTCATTAAAAAATTTATTTTAAAATTCCATCCTTATAAACCTCTTCCTTTTCCACTTGACCATTTTTATCGAAAATAATCCGTGCCCCATGCATTTTATTATTTTTAAATTCTCCTTTTTCTCTTAAGACATCAATCAAATCAAATCTGTAAAACACACCATTTAGATTATTATTTACATAGTTTTCTTTGGACCACCAGCCATTATCATGCCAAGTTATCCATTCGCCATTTTTTTTCAAATTTGTATAATCGTCTGAAATAGCAAAATCCAGAGAATATTGATCTACTATACTAACTTGACCTTTAGAGGCTTTCAATCCATTTTCATCGTAAATTGTTTGGAGTTCTTTAATACAATCTAGTTTTGATTTTAATTCTCCATATTGATTCCACCACGATATTAAATTCTGCTTTCCTTCTAAATAGTTAATTTCAATTCTTTTGCTACCACCTTCATAGAAGTATGTGTCTTTTTCTTTATCAGGTTGGGAATTCGTGGAGTTGTTGTGATTATTTATTTGTTGGTAAGAAAAGATATATTCTAGATTTCCACTTGCAGCATAACCGGTGCTAGATTTTAAGAACCCATTGAAATATGTATTCTCTGTTTTTAATGAACCATCCTCATATAAAACTTGATCTGTCCTATTAGCTTTAATATGCTGGCTAGAGTGTGTTTTGTATAATTTTCTTTGGTCTGCATAAAATGCTTCACTGTTCATAAAATTAGGCATGCCATCTGAGTCCCATCCGCCCATATGATCATTTATGAAATCCCAATCACTATCACCCATAGTTGTCCTTAAATGCCTTTAACCTTATTGTAGTTCATTATGAAATTAAATACCACCCATAACTCTATTTATTAGACTCGACTTATGCTCTATACATAGATGAGCATAACGTTTAGTTACACTAATCTGTTTATGCCCTAGAACGTCTGCTATCTCTAAGAGAGATGCCCCAGATTGAGCCAAATATGAGGCACAGGAATGCCTCAGGTCGTGAAATCTAAAGTCCTTAATTTCCGCATCCTCGAGAGCCTTCTTCCAGGGCTTAGTAAAGCAATAAGTAACATTCTCTTTAACTTTAGATGCAAAGATTAAACGACTATCGTTTTTATTAAATAATTGTAGTTCTTGAATCACAGATTCAGTTAAAGGCAGAACTTTAGGCTGACCATTTTTAGTGGTAGAGACATAAGCGGTTCTTCTCTCAAAATCAATATCATTCCACCTCAGTTTAGTCAGTTCTCCCTTCCTTGCTCCTGTTGTAATTGCAAGGAGTACGATGAGGTATAACTTATCCCAATGAGAGGCTCTACAAGAGCTAAATAGACTTGTTCTTTCAGCTTCTGATAAGAACCTTGTTCGCTCGTTATTCTCTGGCAGAGAAGGAACAAGCTTGGCAGGATTACTCTTAATATAACTTTTCTTGCAGGCATAAGTTAATACTCCTGAAATAGCTGCTTTGTGTCTATTGATTGAAGCATTAGAAAGATGTGAGGGGAGGGTGTCCAATCCTTTTTTA
>Ga0257115_1002049_pt1 | contig 12509 bp, 13 predicted proteins | sample SI112_100mmetaG_FD_194465 | JGI IMG/M metagenome (GOLD analysis project Ga0257115, IMG submission 194465) | Marine microbial communities from Saanich Inlet, British Columbia, Canada - SI112_100m | ecosystem: Environmental > Aquatic > Marine > Inlet | place: Canada: British Columbia | collected...
AAAAGTGCAGTCCAAATTTTATTCACTTTGCCCATCCTTTTTTTTAAAAAATTATTTTAATCTAAATCCTAAAATAAAAAATATCTTTGCATTTAGATCGCTCAAACCACCAGACTATTTTTTTTAGTTTACACCTTAAAAAGCATAGACTGAAGGCTCATGTCTAAACCTTAATCATAATTAGATAAATGATTTTAAAAAAAACTATTACAACCTTCTAATTAACTGAGGCTATACTTTAAATTTTTTATGAAATAAACTAAAAAGAGGGCTTCTGTATGAAAATTGCAATCTTATCTCGCAATAAAAATCTATATTCCACTCGACGCTTGATTGAAGCGTGCGAACAGAGAGGTCATGAGACATTGGTACTTGATGTATTGCGAACTTATATAGATATCACATCAAATAAACCAGAAGCACGCTTTAAGGGTGAAGTACTTCCTTATTTCGATGCCGTTATTCCCCGAATTGGGGCTTCGGTAACTTTTTATGGTACAGCTGTTCTTCGTCAGTTTGAAGTCATGGGGTCCTTCCCTTTAAATGAGTCTGTTGCAATCAGCCGATCACGCGATAAACTTCGCTCATTACAACTACTGGCACGTAAAAATGTCGGCTTGCCAAGCACAGGGTTTGCCAATAGTCCTGATGACGTTCAGGATCTAATTAAAATGGCTGGTGGAGCGCCATTAGTTGTTAAATTACTCGAAGGTACGCAAGGCGTTGGAGTTGTTCTAGCCGAAACAAAAAAAGCAGCTGAAAGTGTTATTGAAGCTTTTATGGGACTCAAAGCCAATATCCTTGTACAGGAATACATTAAGGAGTCCAGTGGTGCAGATATTCGCTGTTTGGTGGTTGGTGGTAAAGTGGTTGCAGCAATGAAACGCCAAGCGCAACCAGGGGAATTCAGATCTAATCTACATCGCGGTGGTAGTGCCATACTTACTAAAATTAGTCCATTGGAGCGTGCTACAGCAGTTAAAGCTGCTAATGTGATGGGGCTTAATGTCGCTGGTGTCGATTTACTCCGCTCAGAGCGTGGCCCTTTGGTGATGGAAGTGAATTCTTCTCCCGGTCTCAGAGGAATTGAAGAAGCAACAGGTAAGGACATTGCTAATATGATCATTGAGTTTATTGAAAAAACAGCTAAACCACACAAAACTCGAACCAAAGGTAAAGGTTAATACATATGGCTGATGAACCCCTTGTAATTAATGGTATTGAAATTTTAGCGGGCACTCGAACTTCTATCGATTTACCAGCGGCGCGTTTATACACTCATGCACCCATGAGCATTCCCGTTCAAGTCGTGAGCGGGAAAAAATCAGGTCCTCGACTATTTTTAAGTGCTGCCATTCATGGGGATGAAATCAATGGCATCGAAATTATTCGGCGCTTACTAAAACTACCTGCGCTTAAACGTTTACACGGAACTATTATCGCTGTACCGATGGTGAACGTTCACGGTATTATCAACCATTCACGTTACTTGCCGGATCGTCGAGATTTAAACCGTTCATTTCCAGGCTCTGAAAAAGGTCCTCTAGCACTAAGGCTTGCCAACCTATTCATGAAAGAAATTGTTAACAAATGCACCCATGGAATTGATCTTCATACTGGCGCAATCCACCGCACCAACTTACCGCAAATTCGTGCCAACATGGACGATGAAGAGACAAAAAAACTTGCGATGGCATTCGATGTACCTGTTGTTCTTTCATCCACCCTAAGAGATGGCTCTTTAAGAGAGGCTGCGGTGGAATCTGGTATCCCAATGTTAATGTATGAAGCGGGTGAGGCATTACGTTTTAATGAAGTGGCAATTCGTGCTGGTGTTCAAGGCATTGTCAATGTTATGCGGGCCTTAGAAATGCTACCGCCAAGTCGGAGCAAATCCCCAAAAAAATTTGAGTCTGTTGTAGCGCGTTCAAGCTCATGGATTCGGGCACCTGATAGTGGCATCTTAAGAGCAATGGTTCCTTTAGGAGCTCGAGTTAACAAAGACACGCTGCTTGGCATAGTTGCCGACCCTTTTGGAGAGTCTGAAGTCGCTGTAGAAACCTCTTATAGTGGCATTGTCATAGGTCGAACAAATTTACCTTTAGTTAATGAAGGAGACGCGCTTTACCATATTGCTCGGTTTGAAGATATTCAAGAAGTAGAAGCTAAAGTTGATGATTTTCAGGAAGAGCATGAACATGAAACACTGCCCTTCCCAACCTCTGAGAGTCCAATTATTTAGCCAGTATCTACTGAGTTAATTAATTCCAATCTTACCACTCTATTATGAAGATTAGCTTTAACCACCAATCTTGAAAAGCTCTATTCAGTTATTACCAACGGCTATGAACTTCAGACTTAATTAACTCCTCATAAATAGAATTAATTGCTGGCAATAAAGATGAAATTTCCCCTAAATCTGACGCCTTTAAATTCATTAGGGCTTGTGATTTATTTTTTGCTCCTGGAATAACAACACTAACCTCGTCATGCATTAAGATCCACTTTAATGCTAAATCTGCCAGTGAATAATTATCAGGAAGTAAGTCTTTTAATTTTTCGACTGCCTCAAGGCCTTTTTCAAAATTTACACCTGAGAATGTTTCTCCTACATCAAAAGCATCTCCATTGATATTATAATTTCGATGATCGTTTTGTGGGAACGTTGATCCTTGGCTCATTTTTCCAGTCAGCAATCCACTTGCCAGAGGAACTCTTGCAATAATGCTGACATTTCTCTTTGCAGCCTCTTTAAAAAAATTTTCAGCAGGTTTTTGTCTAAATATATTAAATATAATTTGAATACTTTTTACATTTGAAAATTGAATAGCATCCATCGCCTCTGATACTTTTTCAACACTGACACCATAGTTAGCAATTTTTCCAATCTTAACAAGTTCATCCATCATTTCGTATGTTTCTTTTTTAGGACAAATTTCACTTGGAGGACAGTGCAATTGCAACAGATCAATACAATCAACTCCTAAATTGATAAGCGATCTATCAATAAATCCTTCAATATTTTTAAAGTTGTATCCTTCAGGAGTATGAGGGTTCAACCTTCTTCCAGATTTTGTAGCAACAAATATTTTTTCTGATGTAGCTTTTATAAGCTCACCAACAAATTTTTCGCTTCTACCATCTCCATAGACATCCGCAGTATCAAAAAAATTTACTCCATTATCCAAAGAAGTCTTTAGAACCTCTCTTGCATCTGCAGCGGATACATTGCCCCACTCTGAACCAATTGCCCAGCACCCTAAACCAATTTCAGATACCTTAAACCCTGTATTAGAAAAATTTCTATAATGCATTTTAATTTTTATATATTAAAACTTCATTTATACCACCAATCGCTATACATCGGTGTTTTTTAATTAAACCAAATGTCGTTTGGTGTGTAAGGGAGGGTATATATGAGGTCAAAGGGGGCTCCCCCTATATCTTCAAATTAGTAATTAGTTTAAATTGGAATCGCTTGATTTCTATTTAATCCTGTATTTGGGTCGATAATTGGCTCTGATGAATATTGAGCTAGATAAGCTGTTCTTGTTTTGGCTGATTGATTTACTCCGGAGGCATGAGGCGTAAGACTAGAAAATACCACGAGAGTTCCTGCAGCAACATGCAAAGTCTTTGATTTGGCTTCATCGACCTCAATAAACAGGTCATTTGATTTGTCTGACCATTGGTGAGTTAATACCTCTGGAGTGGTCTCTAAATTTGTAGGGATAACCGATAAAGGTCCATTCAATGAATGGGTTTCATCAAGCGCCAGCCAAGTTGTCAAATAGGGTTTATGTGCAAAATTTATGTATCCTGAATCTTGATGCCAATTAAAGCTCGATGGAGTTCTTGGCTCTTTAATTACGAATTGTTCATTGAAAATAAATGCTTCACCATCAAGTAACTTGGTAACAACTTCCTTTATAGGTTTGCTTTTAAGGTATCTCTGAATCACAGGGTAATATCTACTTTGATTTTTAAGAAACTTTCGACCGTCTTTTGAAATATCGCCGTAATGCTTATTGTCATATGACTGTTTTAATTTATTTGAGTCATTGTCAATTTCATAAAAGATGCTATCGAGTGATTCTTGAAGCGCTAACAATACTCCTGAGCTAACAAAATCTTCTAATACAAGATAGCCTTTAGATTTGAATTCATTGACTTTTTGTTGTGTTAACTTTTGCATACTAGGATTGTATATCAACTTGAACTAAAGTCCAAATTTCGTTTTTTGTGAGAGAGGAAAAAGGGTGGTACAATTCGATGTATTAAATAGAGTGTGAACAAACGATGCCTAAACCCTACATCCATTTCAGTCGAGAAGAATTCTCGAAGCGCCAGAAAAAAACCCGTAAACTTTTGCAAGAGCTTGAATTGGATGGTTTACTGATATTTAAAATCGAAGATATGTATTGGCTAACTGGATATGAAAGTGATGGTTTTTGCATTTTTGGCACTATGTTTATCGGTACAGATGGTGCTTTGACTCACCTCGCACGTCCAGCTGATTTAGGAAATCTGTCATATTCATCAATCTGCGAGGATATACGCATTTCTCCTGATACAGAGAGGTCAACCCGTGCTAAGCATATTAAAGATATGCTGCGTTCACTTGGCATGGAAGGTAAAAAAATTGGCATCCAAGTAGATACAATGGGTCTGACACCACGTCTATTTTTGGAGATTAAAGAAATATTAGATGGCTGGTGTAACCTGACAGTTGCACCCGATTTCATTCGCATACTTCGTTTGGTAAAAAGTCCACAGGAGTTGAGCTATTTTCGTAAGGCTGGCGAAATTATGGATATTGTTATGAATAAGGTTATCGAGGTTACTTATCCCGGAGCTTTTGAAGGTGATATTTACGCTACTTTTTATGACACGCTTTTTCGGCTTGATGCAGACTTACCTGCCCATATTCCTCCTTTTGGAAGTGGTGATTCTGCCTTAAACCTTCGTTATACAACAAAACGCAAAAATGTCTCGGAGAATGATCAAGTCACACTTGAGCTTGGACTTGGGTATAGGCATTACCATGTGGCGTGTATGGGTGTAGTACTTACTGGTCCTGAGATCAATGACCGACATCTTAAAATGCATAAAACTAGTGTAATTGCCCTTGATGCAGTTCAGGCGGCACTCCGACCTGGAACTACTGTGGGTGAATTATTCGATATCTATAAAGCTACGCTGGAAGAACACAATGAACACGATGCGGTTTTGACAGTTGCTGGTTATACAATGGGTGCTATGTGGCCTCCTACATGGATGGAAGAACCACTAATTTTCGAGGGTAATCCATTAGTTTTGGAAGAAAATATGACTTTTTTTACTCATATGATATTGAATGATCGTAAAACAGGTCTTTCTATGGCTGTCGGAGAGACCGCAATAATTACAACTGGTGCTCCGGAAATTATCACTCACTCCCCCCGCGAACCAATAATCAAGCAGTGATATAAATGATAATGGCAAACTCAAAAAGATAGTCTAAAAGCTACAAAGTGTCTCTTTACATTCAAAATTTCGTTTGATGTGTGAGGAAGGAATGATTAATGGTTAGCCAAAAGTGCTTTACGTAGACTTTCCCGATCATTGGAATAATCATGTGTGATGCTTTGAGAGCGCTGACTGGTTACCCAATCGTGAGCTGCCAAGAGTGGGGCATCTGGTGCTGAAGGCAATACGTCTCCTCGGATAAGATCAGATGCTCGCTCCGCTAGCATAAGAGTCGGTGCATTTAAGTCACCTGCTGTTGCTTGTGGCATTACCGAACTGTCTACAACCCTTAGCCCCTTTACACCCCAGACTTGCATTGTGGCAGGATTAACCACAGCAGTATTGTCATCCCCCATCCGACAGGTTCCACAAGGATGGTAGGCACTTTCTGCTTTGCTCGCAATGAATTCATCGATGCACTCATTGCTTTGGCAACTGTCTCCAGGTGAAATCTCTTTACCTCGATAGGGATCGAGCGCAGGCTGGGCAAAAATTTCTCGAGACAATCGGATGCAGGCTCGCATATCTCTCCAGTCGTCTGGATGACTCATATAGTTGAACTGGACACTCGGTAAATCATTTGGGTTAGCGCTGCGTAAACGAACCCACCCTCGGCTTTTCGCTCGTTTTGTTCCAACATGAACTTGAAATCCGTGACCTTTAGCCAGGTTTTTTCCATCATATGAGATTGCAAGTGGAAGGAAATGATATTGAATATCAGGATAGACAAGACCGGCACGACTGCGGATATGGCCGCCACTTTCGAAATGGTTCGTAGCACCCAGACCATCTTTAGTTAGAATCCAACGAGCTCCAATTTTAGCCTTGCCCCAAGGGCTCATGTGCGAGAATAATGAAACTGGTTGGGTACACTCTTGCTGTAAATTGACTTCTAGATGGTCCATTAAGTTTTCACCAACTTCAGCACGATCTAAAAATACATCAATTCCATGTGACTTGAGCTCATTCTTTGGGCCAATACCGGAACGTTTGAGGATAGCTGGAGACATAATCGAGCCAGCACTTAGGATTACATCAAGACTTGCACGTGCAAAATGTTTAGTGTCCATATAACTGAATGAAACGCCCGCAGCACGTCCACTTTCAAACTCAACCTTGTTTACTACTGCGTGTGGGATTACACGAACATTTCCCCGTTTAATTGCTTGGCTCAGATATCCAACAGCAGCACTACAGCGATATCCTTTTCCAACCGTCATCTCCATAGGTCCGAAGCCTTCATGTTGGCGTTCATTCATATTAGAGCTGACAGAATATCCAGCTTGTCTGCCTGCCTCGACAAAAGCATTGTACAATACATTTTTTGAGGCTCCCCGAGTTACTGAAATAGGTCCATCAAAACCTCGAAGTGGTCCGCCACCTTCAACATTTTCAAGGCGCTGAAAATAGGGGAGCACGTTGGACCAGTGCCAGCCTTTAGCGCCTAAGGCAGACCATAACTCATAATCAATAGGATTACCACGGACATAACACATTCCATTGATCGAGGAAGATCCACCAAGTCCTTTTCCACGCGGTAAGTTAACGTTACGATGGTTCATACCTGGTTCTGGTTCAGTTACCATGCCCCAGTTGAACCGCTTAGTATTCATTGGGATAGAAAGGGCTGAGGGCATCTTAATTAAAATTGAATTGTTACTCCCTCCAGCCTCAAGTAGGAGAATACTATTTTTGGGGTTCTCACCAAGGCGATTAGCAAGAACACAACCAGCAGATCCAGCTCCAACAATAATATAATCATAGATACCAAAGTCATTTTTCATAGAGCACCAAATTGAATGACATACATTAACTCTAAGCTTTTAATTAGGGTCAATCTACTATTACGTAGTATTTTAATATTGGCTCGGTTTGTTTCCAGTATCCACGAAACCCTTTTGGAACAAGAAAAGAATCTCCTTTTATGTAAGTTTCTGAGAAATAATCATTTTCGAGCGTGACTGAACCTTCTAGCAAATACATAAATTCACTGCAAGGATAGTTCTCATAGAACTCTGTATAGGGAGATGAGCGCCAGATCCCTGCACGAATTCCTTGATCAATATTTTGAAAATAAGTATGGTCCAGCCCCATGGGCTGCCCCTCAATCAACTCAGCTGTTTCCAATTCAATATCAATTCTATCTATCCAATTATCCGGTCCAGTTTTTGAAAATTTTATAGGGATGAGCATTTGGTTGAGGTTTTTCTGAGATGTAAATTAATACTATATACCATTAATTTCAAAATATTATGATAAATCAACTTGAACTAAAGTCCAAATTTCGTTTGATATTCTAAGACTCTCCAAGTTCGTATTACTACTTTAAATAAAATTAATGTAGAATCTAATAATCATAACTATCAATTACACGTTTGGTTATATGTCCCAAGCACACCGAATTTATAAAATGAGCTTTGCAAGTATTTACCCGCTGTACATTCAAAAAGCAGAGAGAAAAGGACGCCTAAAGACTGAAGTGAATCAGATTATCCAATGGCTTTTAGGCTACAATGAAAAAGAACTTGACGAACAATTAAAACAAGAGGTTGATTTTGAAACCTTTATTAAAGAAGCGCCCCAATTAAATCCTTGTCGCACTCTAATTCAGGGTGTTGTATGTGGTGTTAGAGTAGAGGACATAAAAGAGTCTACTATGCAAGAAATTCGATACTTAGATAAGATGATTGACGAGCTTGCCAGTGGAAAAGTGATGGAAAAAATTCTACGCCAATAATTACCAGAGACAGGGCGAAAGTCCAAATTTCATTTCATGTGTGAGGGAGGGTTTGTTAATGTATTTTCTAAATTTTAGCTTCTTGCGTGTCTTGATTTGGCTTAAGTGAGTATGTCGCTTTTACTTCTCTATGACTCATGTAAATTGTTGAAATAAATATTATTAAGCCTCCAATCAAAGTCCAAATACCAGGAATTTCAGAAAAAATAAGCCAACCAAAAATAGCCATAATTGGGAGTTTTATAAACTGAATAGGTTGAAGGCTTGTAATTTCTGCCATCTCATATGATTTTATCCATAAAAAATGCGCAAACGTAGCCATGATTGCCATTCCCCAAAGATACAACCAAGTTTCAAAGCTTGGCCACTGCCACACCATAACAGCCGGAATAAAAGTAATTGGAATAAGAATGATTGCCATCCACGTAATAATCGCTTTAGATGTTTCAGTTTGAGTTAGTTTTTTGACAATTAATGCATTAAATGAATCAACTATTGCAGCAATAAAAGCAAGTATTACTCCAAATGAAATAATTACAATACCCGGCTGAATTATTATAAGCATCCCAATAAAACCAATAATAATTGCAGTTATTCTCCTTACTTTAATGACTTCACCTAAAAAAATAGTAGCACCAATTGTTATAAAGATTGGCTGGGTAAAGCTTATTGCAGTAGCTTGCGTTAGCGGGATGAGGGTTAAACAAGTAAAGCCAGCTATCAATCCAATAGCACCAAAAAAACCTCTTGCGAAATATAACTTAGTATTGTTCATTTTGATTGCAGCTAAACCAGTGGACTTTAATAGTGGCAGCATTACAATAAAAGCTAGTAGATTTCGAAAAAAAACAACTTCAAGAATATGCAGGTTTTCTGAAGCTTTTCTAATAAAAATAACCATTATCATAAAAAATAATATAGACACCATATTTATAATGATTGCTTGAGATTGAATAGATTGCGATTGAAATAATCGCATTATCCAGAGGTCATTAAATAGTTTTCTTATCAATTTATTTTTATTCGATAACAAAAAATGACTCGAATAATCGAGTTCGAGTCCACGACAACTGCAATCAAAACTATCCGTTAATAAGCGTAGAAATAGTTTTTGTAAATATACTCTCTTTTTTAAATATAAATTAGACTTAATTTGAGCCATTATTGGTACTAAATAAGACGTTATTTCAAGCACCTGCCCACCCCTTTTGAATAACTAGTTAATCGAGGAAACTGAGGTAGATGTAGAGTTTAGAAATTTCGTTTGATGTGTGAGGGAGGGACTGTGAGCGGTTTAATTACTTGTGCCTGTTCCAGCTACTAACTTAATCACTGTTGGAGCAAGGTTTTCAACTGGACTAACCCATAACTCTTGTAACTTGAGACGAGGGTAGGTGTATTTGGCTATCTCTTTATAACAGTTAATCCTTTGGTCAATGCTTGCTTCATCAGACTCAGCTATCTCAATTAGCTTTTGGATTGGATTGATGTCCAACTTAAGGAGTAAGTCATCAGCCCTGATAAGGGTAACTTTATTAGGCGTTCCCTTCTTTCTTCCGCCTATTTTTGAGTGTCCTTCTTCAAACATAGTGAAACAATAGTAATAATTTAGTTAACCACTATTATACTAAAAATTTGTCCTATATTGTACCATGCTTGTACCAGAGTAGATTTTACAGAATTAAAAAAGGGCTTCCTTGACTGGAAACCCTTATGGTATATGGTGGGGCGTGAGCGACTTGAACGCTCGACCAGCGGATTAAAAGTCCGACGGCTTACGCCATACATCTCAACAAGTAGAGATGTAGTGCTCTACAGTACCTAATCTAACAACAATCTTGGCATTTCATACAAGTTTCAATTATAGCATAAAACTGGCTAAATCCACGAAAATTGCACGATTAGTGCACGAAATTTGCACGAAATCTAAGGCCGAAATCGGCTCAAAATAGACCCCTACCCCACCCCTTTTGAGTGACTAGTTAATTGGGGAAACTAAGGTAGATGTGAAATTTATAAAATTGAGGCCATCCAAGAATGATTATTGATTAATTTTAGGTGACACCCTTAGGATTTCCGTTGATGTAAAAATATTCTCATTAACTTCAAGTTCAGACCCTAGGTCAACATGAATACGGTGACCACCTGCATATTCAGCAGCATCCCACGCTTTTATTACAGGAACAATACTACCACGATAAGGACCAACAAGAATTTGAACCATTTCACCTTTGTGAAATGGCTCTCCATTCTTGAGGCTACGATTATAATATAATGGCCCAATTATAGGCCATCCAGCGATTATTCCAACGAAATACCCTAGCAAGGCGTAGAGAAAAACCCCACCTAAAAAAAGCAACTTTTCTACCCATGAGGTTGATGAGAAAATAAATCCCCATTCCCCAAAAGTTCCATAAATTACAAACGTAGAAGAAAAAACTATAAGCCAGATTTTTTCCAGCCAGCCCTGTGCAAAAAAATAATGAATTTTTGTAGCTTTTATTCTCTTGACTTTTTCCTTTATCTTCATCTTAATTCTTCGAAATCATCATAATAATTTAATAGTATTTATTTCCTTTTAGATGACCAGTACTTGACGAAAGAAATAATGCCTGAATATTTATAATCACTGTCAATGTAGTTTGTAATTACATAAAACATAAAGTAGTAAAACCTTGCAAAACTCCACACAGCAATAAGTAATAGTAAAAAAGTTGTTATAGTCGGTCTATCAAGTATCAATAAGAAACTACTCAGAATACCAAGAACAAGGAAAAGTAAACCTTTTACTGCGATTAATTTCTTGTTAGTAATATCATCTTTTATCTTCACGCCAAGATTTCAAGACTCAACCAAATAAGTATCAATCCTGAGACATTCATCATAAAATTTAATAACTTTAATTCTAATTTATCCGTCATATTTTTTGACTTAACTATGGAGTAAATAAAGTTGCTATATTGAATGAATAAGAACAATCCTATTAATAAAGATGACACAAATATAATGGCGGTTACAATTTCAAAAACAACAATTGATAAATCCTGAATTGAGTTTATAACAGTTGCTTTAAAAATCCTTGCTAAATCATAAAACAAAAACATAAATCCTAATAATCCTATGACATCAAAAATAGTAAATTTAGGTTTTGATAGTTTAAAAATAATTTTTCCTTATTCTAAAATTAGTTAGGATTTAAAGTTCTTATTATTATAAGAAAAACTGGAGTAGTTTTTTTCTTATTATTCCTTGACTATGATGTCTTTTAAAACGACATCACCACCATTTTCATCACCTATATTAGCAGCTATATGTATTGTATTTCCAGAGCCATACATACAAATCGTCCCTAAAGAGCAAATCCCGTGTTTTTTATATTTTCCACTTAAATCAATACCCCAAGGATTAATTTCTGTAGAGTATGGATTTTCCATTCCAGTTTCGTCAAGGTAATGTCCAAAATTGTCATTCATTTGCTCTGCAGTTTTATTGCAACTGATTTTATGATTTATTCCAGAGTAATTTAACTCAATATATGGAATACCTGTATTACATCTAACAAATGAGCTAGCAATAAAACTCTTTGCAGTCGAATAGTTTGATTTAACAGTTTCTATTTTTGCCTGTGACATATAACCGTTATACATTGGCACACCTACTCCAGCCAGAATGCCAATGATGGCAACTACAATGAGTAATTCGATTAGTGTAAATCCTTTTTTCATAATTTAACTATACCGTATTAAGTCTTAATTTGAACTACTATAAGTACCAATTAAGCTCACTATTTTCTAAGTAGGATAGGTACTCTAGGATGGCGAATTTGGAGCCTAGAGAGGCTATAAGTACGGTTAATACTAGGGATACTATAAGTCATTGATTTTAATACTAATATTAAAACTATTTAAGCAGTATATATTAGTAAAAAACACCAATTCTCCATGGACAAAAGTACCAATATATGGTATAATATGAATATCTTTGAAACACTCCTAGAAGCACACTAAAGCTGAACACTTTACCACTACCACACTAACAAAATTTCTTTAGAATATTCTAGGTATTCATATTTAGAAATCTTATATTTTTTTCTGTTGGTTGTAGAAAAAAAATACACTCTTAGTTAAACATAGTTAGTCTTAGTTAAACATAGTTAGTCTTAGTTAAACATAGTTAGTCTTAGTTAAACATAGTTAGTCTTAGTTAAACATAGTTAGTCTTAGTTAAACATAGTTAGTCTTAGTTAAACATAGTTAGTCTTAGT
>Ga0257115_1002057_pt1 | contig 12474 bp, 11 predicted proteins | sample SI112_100mmetaG_FD_194465 | JGI IMG/M metagenome (GOLD analysis project Ga0257115, IMG submission 194465) | Marine microbial communities from Saanich Inlet, British Columbia, Canada - SI112_100m | ecosystem: Environmental > Aquatic > Marine > Inlet | place: Canada: British Columbia | collected...
TCAATTTAGCCCTTTATTTAACCAAAGAGTTAATAGTGCCGTTGAGGAAGTTATAAATTATGACCAAGGTCTTGATTACCCTGGATCTGTTGGAAAAAGAATCACTCTATCTATTAATTCTTTGGATATTGTTAAGGAAAATCCTATTTTTGGCGTTGGAACTGGTGATTTCCCAAGTGAATACAAAAAAATGAATATAACTAACAATTCTACTACTGAATTAAATAATGCTACTAATCCTCATAACATGTATCTATTAATTTTTGTTCAACTGGGGTTAATAGGATTATTAAGCATGTTGTCAATTTTTTATTATCAAATTAAACTATCTTTTCATTCACATAATCGATACCTCAAAGATATAGGAATCACTTTGCCATTGCTGTTTTTAGTTATCATGTTGAGTGATTCATATCTTTTAGGTCATTTCACAACATTAGTTTATATTTTTTTTAGTTCTTTTTTGTATAAAGATTTTGAAAAAAATTAAAAAAATTTTAATAATTATTCAAAGAGCAAATGGCGATGTATTGCTTAGTCATTCCTTAATAAATTCATTGAATAATTACTATGTAGCTCCTGAAATTGATCTGCTTGTAAATGACGATACGCTTGCTTTGGCGCGGCTATTGCCAAACATAAATTTAATCCACACTTTTTCGTATAAGAAAAAACGAGATGAGCGTTGGATGCAAGAAAAAAAACTATTAAAAAAAATTTATAAACGTTATGATTTAAGTATTAATTTAACTGCAAGTGATAGGAGTGTAGTTTACTCACTTTTAGCTGCTAAAAAATCTATCAGTGCAATAGAAGAAAAACCCCAAAAATCTTGGTGGAAGAAATTACTTTTATCCCATTACTATTACTTTGATACTAGTACACATATACTAGTTAATAATCTAAAAGCTTTAAGCCTGTTAAATATAAAGCAGGAAGTGAACTACAATTTTCCTGATATCTCTAACGAAGTTACTCATAAAGTAAAAAATTTATTAACAAGTAAGGAAATAAATGAATTTATAATTTTCCATCCATCTGCTCAATATAAATTTAAAGTTTATCCGAGGCATTTAAGAGATCAGCTTCTTGCAGATCTTAATTCATTGGATATCCCTATTGTTGTTTCTGGAAGCAATAATAAACTCGACTTAAAGATAAAGAGCGAACTGCCTAAATTAAAGAATCTTTATGATTTTATTGGTGAATTATCTCTTGAAGAATATTTTGCATTAAGTCAACTCTCCCTTGCATATATTGGGATGGATACATTAAATATGCATATTGCCTCAGTTCAGAATAAGCGAATTTTTGCAATCTTTGGCCCTACGAATTTAAGGATGTGGTCTCCATGGTCTAATGATATAAAGATTGCTGCTACAGAAAATTTACCCCTACAGAATTATGGAAAGATCACAATTTTTCAATCTCCACTGCCCTGCGTAGCATGTGGAAGAGCAGGATGTGATGATAAAAATGAAAGAAGTGAATGTCTCTTTACTATTAAACCAGAAGTAATCTTTTCTGAAATAAATTTTTTTTATAGAAATGCTTAATTTCCAAAGAACATATATTCTCCCATTTAAATTTAGTATTCCAAATTACATCTCAATTCATTTGGAAAAAGTTAAGCCGGCTAGTCGGTTTTTAAAATTTTTAAGACGATATTTATTTTTGTTATTATTGAGACAGAAAAACCTTGAAATTTTTGAAATACTCGCAGAACATAAGAAGATCCTTTGGATAAATGTTTCTGCCCCAAGTCTTGGCGATAGTTTAATGGATTTATCTAGTCGTACAATCCTTAAAAATAAGACTTTAGATTTATTTACTGATACCAAGAATTCGACTTTATATCAAAATGATGAATTTTTTAATAATATTTACACTACCATAAATGATTTGACTATAACTAGTTATGACCTGATAATTTTAGATTCATTCAGCTCAAGAACAATCAAAATAAAGGCTAAAGTTGCACCAAGGACGTTATTTGTTGGAATGTTTGGGTTTTTTAATGGCCCAGAAGTTAACCGCATTCTTTTTAGTTTTCATCAAATGAACTCTTTACTAAATTATTCAATGACTGAAAAAGAGATTACTGCCAAAGCTCAAAATTCATTAACAATATCAAATAAAGACCAAAAAATAGTTAAAAGTATAATTCCTGATAAATTTATTGCAATTTCTTTAGGCGGTGAATGGGAATATAAATCTTATCAAAAATGGAAAGAGGTCTTAAGTGAATTATTCTTTGATAATAGTAGTTTAAATGTTGTATTTGTTGGCTCAATTAACGCTACAGCCCTCTCAAGAGATATGTTGAAACATTTTCCAGATAATCAGATATTAAACTTTACTTCAAGATTAAGCTTTAATCAAACTGCTGAGGTTATTAGACATTCTGAAGTATTTTTATGTTGTGATGGAGGATTGATGCATGCTGCAACTGCTTTGAATGCAACCATAGTTTCACTTTTTGCTAGACTTACTCCAGAGATGTTAGTGACTAAAAAGACACACGTGTTTAGTTTGTATGATAAAGAAAATGTCAATAATATCTCCTCAAGTGCAGTAATCTCCAAGTATTACGAAGCCACTAGTTTCTTTGATAATCATCCTTGAGTCTAATTATGTCATCCTCTCCAAGGTAGTCTCCTGTTTGTATCTCTATGAGTTCTAATGGAAAGGTTTCTAAATTTTCAAGGCGATGAATTTCTCCTTTTGAGATATATGTTGATTGATTTTCTTTTAGGCGAAAGGTTGAATCCCCTCTAGTAATCTTTGCAATGCCTTTAACCACAACCCAATGCTCCGCCCTATGAAGATGTTTTTGAAGCGATATTTTCGCTCCCGGGTTAACTAAGATACGTTTTACTTGAAAGTTTTGTCCCATATCAATGGAATCATAATATCCCCAAGGGCGATAGACCTTTCGATGAATATCAGATTCTTTTCTATTCGAAGATTTAAGTTTGTCAACAATATGCTTTATATTTAAAGAATTATTTTTATTAGAAATTAAAAGTGCATCTTGTGTATCAATTACAATTAAATCAGAAACGTTACTGGCAGCTACTAATCGATTTGAGCTAAATAAATATGAATTTTTAACACCATCTAATAAGATGTCACCTTCAATTACGTTTCCCAAGTTGTCTTTATTTTTAGCTTCCATAAGTGTATCCCATGAACCAACATCACTCCAGCCAGCATCAAGAGGAACTACCTTGGCATCAGTAGTTTTTTCCATTACTGCATAGTCGATTGAAAGATTTGGACATTTAGTAAACTCTTTTTTATCAATTCGTATAAATTCAAAATCATTAGACTCATTTATTAAGGATTTTCTGCAAATTTCAACTATAGATGGATTAAATTTTTGTAACTCACAAAGATATTTAGATGCATTAAACATAAACATACCACTGTTCCAAAAATAGTTGCCAGAGCGAATGTATTTTTCTGCCTTTTTTTTGCTAGGTTTCTCTACGAAAGAAATAATATTAAAATTCTCATCAATATTATTCATTTCTGCTTCAATATAGCCATAACCGGTTTCAGCTCTTTCTGGAACTATACCAAATGTAACAAGTTTATTATCTTCAGCCAGGCTTTTTGAAATGTTAATAGCTTGATGAAATGCATCAATATTTTTAATTAGGTGATCTGCTGCTAAAATAAGCAATATTGGATTTAGATTATCTTTAATAAGCTTAATTGCTGCTATTGCAATTGCAGGGGCTGTATTTTTCCCAACTGGCTCTAAAATAACACTATCTAGAGTTTTATCAATTTGTCTTGCCTGCTCAGCTACAAGAAACCGATGCTCTTCATTACATATGACTATGGGGTTAGAGGTATTTTCTGGAAGTCTTAAAAGTGTATCTTGGAAGAGGGTTGTGTCATTAATTAAATTAATAAACTGTTTAGGTTGATGTTTTCTTGAAAGAGGCCAAAGTCTAGTTCCGCTTCCTCCAGCAAGTATTATTGGAATAATCATTCGGATTTGTCTCTAATAATAGGGTTAGTTTTTGGTGGAATCCATTTAGACTGTTTTTCTGTTAGCTTTATATATCTATAAAAAGTACCTTCAAAGTTTCCGAAAGCAATGACTAGTCCAGCCCCACCATCTAAAAATCCAAGCTTTAAGAAATAGTGCTTTATAAATGACCATAATCCATGACAAAAGGCTTTAAAAACACTTCCATTAATTCCATTTCTTTCTAGTTTTTTAACGCCAAGAGTTGAGTATCTATTCGCTTTATAAATAATTTCTTCAGTATTTTTAAAAGGAAACTGCCATATGAAATTTTTTAAAAAACCAATTTCATTGTTACTTTGATTTATATACCCTTCGTGAACTGGTTCATTTGTATAGATCATTTTTCCAGATCTAAACAGCTGTGGTTGTCTATAGTTTGGAAACCAGCCAGAATGATTAATCCATCTGCCCATAAAAAAATTCTTCCGAGGGATATGGTAAATATCCAGTGGAGCATCTAAAATTAAAGACAATATCTCATCTTTAACTTCTTCAGTACACCTTTCATCAGAGTCAATACTGAGTATCCATTCATTTGAACAATGAGTTATAGCTTGATTTCTAAGATTACCATAACCTTTAAAAGGAATATGGATAACTTTTACGCCTAAATCTTCAGCAATTTCTGAAGTTCCATCGTCGCTATGGGAATCAGCCAATATAATTTCATCAGCCCATAAAACACTATTAATACAATCCTTTATTTTATCGGCTTCATTATAGGCAATAATATAAGCTGAAATTTTCATAGATTCTAATATAACAATAATATATGGTTAAATGTTACCCAATTATTTAATGTATTAATTAAGTAAATGCGAATAAGTCTTATAGTTACAACTTATGATCGTCCTGATGCTTTATCACTTGTTTTTAAAAGCATTGAAAGCCAAATTATAAAACCATTCGAAGTTATAATTGCAGACGATGGAAGTGATGAGAGAACGAGTAAAGTTGTAGAAAATTTTAAAGTTAAGTCAAATTTCAAGGTAGTTCACTCATATCAGAGTGACAAAGGTTTTAGAGCCTCAAGATCTAGGAATAAGGCAATTGCAAAAGCAGAAGGTGATTATATAGTTTTAATTGATGGAGATATGATTCTTCAGTCTCAATTCATAAAAGACCATGCAATTAATGCAAAGCCAGGTTTTTTTATACAAGGATCTAGGGTGTTACTTTCAGAAATAATAACAAAAAGTATATTAAAGAAAAGAAAGATATTTTTTAATTTTTTTTCTGCAGGTCTTAGAAATAGAAAAAATACAATTCATTCAAATATCCTTTCTCTTTTTTTCTCAAAAGAGAGTAATCATCTTTATGGAATCAAAACATGTAATCTAGCTTTTTTTAGAGAAGACTGTATACGTATTAATGGCTTTAATAATAATTTTGAAGGTTGGGGCAGAGAAGATAGTGATTTTGCATCTAGGTTAATGAATATTGGTATAAAAAGAAAATCACTAAAATTTAATGCTATTCAATATCATCTTTGGCATAAAGAAAATAACAGAGAGTCATTAGTCGATAATGATGCAATTTTACAGATGACCATTGATAGAAAGGTTACATGGTGTGATAATGGAATTGACAGATTTTTTTTATGAACTCTATAATATTAAATCTTAGAAAAAGTAGAGAGATAATTAAACTATATGTTCAATAAGTTTTATAGAGTTTTGTGATGAAAAGTAAAAAGATCAAAGCACTTCTTTTAAAAATCTTAACAAATAAAAAACAAGTTAATTTTGATATAAAGAAATCAAAAAAAGTATTGATTCTTAAATACGATAGAATTGGAGATATGGTTGTCTCCACTCCAATATTTAGAGAATTAAAGGAGGCATTTCCAGACATTAGTATTTCTGTTCTTGCCAGTGAAAGTAATAAAGATGTGGTGAGATATAATCCATATATTGATCACATTTATACTAATTATAAGAATAGCATCCTTGGTGATTTTCCTAGTTTATTGAAGTTAAGAGGGAAAAGTTTTGATGTATGTATTGAGTTAGAGCATTCTGTAATTCCCCATGCAATTTTTAGATTAAAAATAATCAATCCAAAAAAAATTATCTCAATTCATAAAGATGGGAGGTATGGTGTAAATGGAAGTGAAATAAAATTATATGATTACTTTACTGAAAAAGACAAAAAAAGCCATTTTGGAAAAATTTGGCTAGATACGCTATCATTTTTTGATATTAAGCCTCATTCTACTAAATATGACTTCTTTCTTAGCAAAATTGAAACAGAAAAAGCTAGAAAATTTATTGATACTTTAGATAAGAAAATAAAAATAGGCATAAATACTCAAGGCTCCTTTCCAGAGAAAAGCATAAAGAATAAAGAATTAAAACAGATATGTATTGGTTTGTATGAAAATTTTAGAGATATACAAATTATAATATTAGCTACTCCAACTAAGCAAATTGAAAAAAAAGATTTTATTTCAAAACTTGGGCTTGACTATGTTACATGTTCATATCCAACTACAACTATTAATGATGCCGCAGCTTTAATTCAAAAATTAGATATTATTATTTCTCCTGATACTTCAATTGTTCACATTGCAGCTTCATTTGATATACCGACAGTCTCAATTCATGAGAATAATAAAGATAGTTATCGCTTATGGTCTCCAACTTCATCATTGCATAAAACTATTTTTGCTGAAAACACCTATGGCATAAAAAATTATAGTGTTCATGATGTTATAAAATCTACGACAGAGCTTCTTAAAATTATAGAGTTAGAAAAATGAAAATAATGGGAACTAAATATTGTGGTCATGACAGTGCAATTTGTATTCTAGATACATCACATAAAAAAATATTTGCAATGAGCACTGAAAGAGTGACACGGATAAAGCATGATTCTATTGATATAACTCCAATTATTGAAACTTATGACTTTGAACATATTGAATACGCAGCTCATTCTTATAATGATTTTGAGGATAAAGGCCATGATGGTGAATTGCGTGAAAAGATGACGTTCAATAAAGATATTGAAAAGGCACTTAGAAAAATTATAAAACCAATATATGCTTCAGATCTAAGCATAACACGAGCTCAAAAAAATCAACTAATTTTTAAATCTTTGTTTACAGATTTTGCTGCAGTAAAGGAATACTATGGTGCTAAGATTAAAAGAGCTTTGGTGCGTGAAACACCTCAGAGAAATAAGAAAGCATTTACTGATTATATAAAGAAAAATTTAGCACATAATAATCTGAAACCAAAAGATGTTTTTTTCTTTGATCATCATTTGTGTCATGCAATTCCATCATATTATTTATCACCATTTAATGGTCAAGAAGCTTTATCTCTAACTATTGATGGTCAAGGTGATGGGTTTTTTAGTAAATTATTTTACTTCAATGGACAAGATAACTATGAGCTTGTGGGAGAGTCCTCAGCCGACTTTCTTGGTGAAGGTGATAAATTCTTATCAATTGGTCGTTTATATAATTACTTTACAAGTGCTATGGATCTTAGGCCAAATAGTGATGAAGGCAAAGTGGAGGCTCTTGCTGCATACGGCACTGCAGATGAAAAATTGTATCAAGGCCTTATGAGTGCAACTAGTATTAATAAAAGTTTACTAACTATCAACTTTGAAGTTAACTTGATTAAGCAGTTTTATGATATTTCTTGGTTAAAAAGCCAAAGAGAAATTGTTGGCGATGAAAATTTTTGTGCCTCTATACAAAAATATCTTGAAGATATTATGGTCCAGTACCTTAATGCGGCCTTTAAAAAATACCCAACCAATAACCTTTGCCTCTCTGGTGGTGTTGCAGCAAATATTATTATGAGTCTTGCAATATATGAAAAGACGAACTTTAAAAACATTTATGTTTATCCAGCAATGGCTGATGATGGCTTGGCAATTGGGAGCGCCATTCTAACTGCATTAAGTTTTAATGAGGATATAACTTGGCTTAAAGATATGACATTGCCATATTTTGGAGATTCATACAGTCATTCCCAGGTCAAAAATATACTTGATGAGTTCGAAGATATTGTTTATGATGATTTAAAGGAAAATTGGCCAAAAGAAGCAGCAATATCAGTCTCAAAAGGGAAAATTTGTGCACTTTTTCATGGCTCAATGGAGTTTGGTCCAAGAGCATTGGGTAATCGTTCAATTGTAGCAAGCCCAATGTTTGAGGATACAAGACAAAAAATTAACTCAACTGTAAAGAGAAGGCCATCCTACCAGCCTTTTTGTCCTTCAATACTAGAGGAGGAAAGAGAAAGGCTTTTTACTGATAGTTTTTCGCATAAACATATGGCAATTGCATTTAGAATGAAAGAAGAGTTTTTTAAAGATTTGCCTTGTGCAGCTCATATTGATGGAACAGCAAGACCTCAATTTGTAGAAGAAGCTGATAATCCAGATTATTTTAGGTTTTTAAGAGAGTTAAAGTCTTTAACTGGATATGGAGTAAGTTTGAACACTTCATTCAATTTACATGGAAGAACAATTGTTAGAACCCCTAAAGATGCTATAGTGGACTTTATTGATTGTAATATTGATGAGTTATTTATTGAGGGTTTTAGAGTAAAAAGAAAATAAGATATGAAGATTAGTGCATTTACATTTATTAAAAATGGCGAAATATTAGGGTATCCATTTATCCAATCAATTACATCAGTTCTTTCTATTGTAGATGAATTTGTTGTTAATGTTGGCGAGAGCGAAGACAATACCCTAAAACTAGTTCAATCAATTAATAACCCAAAAATCAGAATTATAAAATCAAAATGGAACAATCAAATGACAGACAAAGGGTATGTTTATGGTCAACAGAAAATGATTGCTCATTTTAATTGTTGCTATGATTGGGCTTTTTATGTCGAAGCAGATGAAATTTATCATGAGGATGACTTAATTAATATTAAATCTGCTATGCAAGAAAATTTAATGGACACAAATGTGGAGGCTCTTGCTTTTAATTTTCTCCATTTTTATGGAAATGCAAATAGCTATCTAGATTCACCAGGGTGGTATCGATCTGAAGTTAGAATTATTAAGAATTCAATAAGAACCTATTCACCAGATGGTTTATTTTGGGTTGTTTTAGATGGAAATAAAAAAGGTCGATATCCTAAGGCAAAAATTATTGATGCATTTTGTTATCATTATGGATGGGTTAGAACAGAGAATGAAATGAATCTAAAGAGCCATAAAGTGCAAAAATACTGGAATAAAGATCCAGTAAATATTGATTACAGCCAAATGGACCAAACAATTGTTAAGAGGTTTATGGGGACTCATCCTAAAGTAGTTAAAAGTTGGCTTCAAAAGGAAAAAGGGCTATATAAAGTAGATGCTAATTATCAACTAACTAAAAAACAAAAGAAACATCAGCTTATGATTAAGATTGAAAAATTACTAGGACTTGACCTAAGCAAGAAGCACTATAAGCTAATTAAATGAAAATCTTAATAGAGTTGCCGACTTGGCTGGGCGATACTGTAATGGTAACTCCAGCCATTGAAAATCTAATAAGTAATTACAGTGAGCCAGACATTACCTTAATTGGTACAAAACCCTCGATTGAATTATTAAAGAATTTAAAACATGTAAATAAAACACAACACATAGAAAAAAGTTACTTGTCTATCTACAAAATATCAAAAAAATTAGGTGAGTTCGATATTTTTTTTTCATTTAGAGAATCTTTTCGATCAAAATATCTTAAATATCAAGTTAGCAGTAAAAATAAATTCCAATTCAAAAGAAGTCTTTATGAAAACCTTCACCAGGTTGAAAAGTACAATCAATTTATTAATGATTCTCTTAAAACTAATTTTAAGCCTGGAAAGTTAATTATTAATTCTGGTTTAGAAAATAACACTCGCTCTAAACCAATTCTTGGTATCAATCCAGGCGCATCATATGGCAGTGCAAAAATGTGGTACCCAAAGGAATTTGCTATGGTAGCTGAAAAACTGTCAAATAAATATGATATTTTTATTTTTGGAAGTAATAAAGAGCAAGAGATTGCCAATGAAATTGAAAAATTATTAATTCAGAAAAAAGTGTCTAATGTCAAAAATTATGCTGGCAAAACTTCGATTTCTGAATTAATTTCCTATATTTCACAGACACATTTATTTATAACTGGAGATACTGGATCAATGCATTTAGCGGCAACTTTTCAAATTCCATCTGTAACAATATTTGGTCCAACTAATGAAAATGAGACTTCCCAGTGGATGAATAAAAAAAGTATTATTGTAAAAAAAGACCTAAGTTGTCAGCCATGTATGCAGAGAGTTTGCCCTTTAAAGCACCATAATTGCATGAAATTAATTAAGGCTGATGAAGTTTTTGATGCAGTTAAATCACTTAAACTATAAAAAAATAATACTTAATTTAGCTAGTTAAATATTTAAATAAAGGTTGAGAGTAATTAACTTTTATAATAGGATTTGTACCAGCTTACAAAATTTTCGACGCCATGGCTAATTCTAGTTGACGGTTTGTAATCAAACTCATTTACTAGATCATCGACATTAGCATAAGTATCTGGAACGTCTCCTGGCTGTAATGGCAGCATTTCTTTTATTGCTTTTATTTCTAATGATGATTCAAGGGCTTTAATGTAGTCCATTAGGTGAACAGGATTATTATTTCCAATGTTATATACTCTCCATGGCGCTTTAGATGTTCCTGAATCAGGATTATCTCCATTCCAAGAAGGATTTGGTTTTGCAGGCGAGTCTAGAACTCTTATAACCCCTTGGACTATATCATCTATATAAGTAAAGTCTCTTCGATGATTACCATGATTAAAAACTTGAATTTTTTCTCCTGCTAAAATAGCTTTAGTGAACTTAAAGAGAGCCATATCAGGCCTTCCCCAGGGACCATATACTGTAAAAAATCTTAAGCCTGTTGTTGGGAGGTTATATAGATTACTATAGGTATGAGCCATAAGTTCATTAGCTTTTTTGCTTGCAGCATAAAGACTAAGAGGATGATCAACATTATCATGGATAGAAAATGGCATATTAGTATTGGAGCCGTATACTGAGCTACTTGAAGCATATACCAAGTGGCCTATATTGCTATGACGACATCCCTCTAAAATATGAGTAAATCCAATTATATTAGTATTTACATATGCAAGAGGGTTTTCAATAGAGTAACGAACACCTGCCTGAGCAGCTAAATTAACAACTCCATCAAAACTATTCTCTGCAAAAAGTCTTTGAACATCTTTTTGATTTTCAATATCCATTTGAATATGAGTATATGAACTATGATTTTTATGACGTATAAGTCTAGCTTCCTTTAGCTTTACATCATAGTAGTTATTATGATTGTCTATTCCAACAACTTCATCTCCTCTTTCGAGTAATTTGATTGAAAGAGCTGAACCTATAAAACCGGCTGAACCAGTAACTAATATTTTCATAAGTATATTTATTGAATTTTAATAAGACTCTTAAGTAAATTCTATATCAATTAATTGACATATTGTATGACCAATTAAAATATGCATTTCTTGAATTCTAGCTGTATCATCAGATGGAACAACGATATTCACGTCACAACAGTCATTCATTTCACCTCCATTCCTCCCACTAAGGCCAATTTTTCTGCATCCAATGATGTTGGCTACATTGAATGCTTTAATAACATTTTCACTCATTCCTCCTGTGCTAATGCCTATTAGCACATCATTTGGTAAAGCTAGAGCCTCAACTTGTCGCTCAAATATTCTCTCATAGCCATAATCATTCCCAATAGCAGTCAATGCAGAAGTGTCAGTAGTAAGAGCTATTGCACTTAAGGCTTTCCTTTCAGTTTTATATCTTCCAACAAACTCAGCAGCAATATGTTGAGCGTCAGCTGCACTCCCTCCATTTCCAAATATCAGAATTTTGCCATTATTATTCAGAGAACTAATGCATAGATTTGCTGCTTTTTCAATTGAATCTGAAAGAGTGTCAATAGAATTATTTACAGTTTTAATATGTTCGCTGAATTCGTTGAATATTATTTTTTTCATAATCAGTTAAAGTTATTGATTTTCTCTATTAGATTAGAAGTGCTTCTTCCTTCAATAAAGTCAATTAGTTTAAGTTCTTTAGAAAAGTTTGCGCCTGAAACTTTTTTCCCTTTGTAGTCTCCACCTTTGACCAAAACATCCGGTTTAATTTTTTTAATAAGATCATGAGGAGTATCATCATCAAAAATTACTACATAGTCTACTACCTCGAGAGCGGCCAGGATTAATGCCCTATCAGATTGATTATTGATAGGACGATTATCACCCTTAAGTTTTTTTACTGAGCTATCTGAATTTAAGCCAACAATTAGAACATCGCCATATTTTTTGGCATCTTCAAGATATTTTACATGTCCAAAATGAATTAGATCAAAGCAGCCATTTGTAAAAATTATCTTAT
>Ga0257115_1002110_pt1 | contig 12309 bp, 10 predicted proteins | sample SI112_100mmetaG_FD_194465 | JGI IMG/M metagenome (GOLD analysis project Ga0257115, IMG submission 194465) | Marine microbial communities from Saanich Inlet, British Columbia, Canada - SI112_100m | ecosystem: Environmental > Aquatic > Marine > Inlet | place: Canada: British Columbia | collected...
ACTAGCTTCTATATAAATTCTAAGAATAAAATTTATATAATGTTGAAGTGTGTACGACAAATTTTGGTAACCTTAACCGTCCACACTTCTCTTCTTAAATTTTTACTTTTTAAATAGCTAATTGAGCTAAAAGGCTCAATAATCCTCACTAATTTATTGTATTAACAATAGTTTTACTGAGAAAGTCCAGTGCTTATAGGCTAAAATAAAAGGAAATCAAGCAATTAAGAATAAAAAAAATGAGTAAAAAATTAACATTTTAAAGGGTTTTTTTTGATTTTTTCATACTGCTAAACTAATAATTGCTCATCTAAGAATTTAAAATGATAAAAAAGTTTCAATTAAAAATAAAAAAAAATTTAGAAATTTTATCAATTTTATTGCTAATTTTATTAACAATTTCATCAACAACTTATTATAATTATAAAAAAAAAATTACAGCCCAAAAAACTAATAATTTTATTAATAATATTTATTTAAAAAAAACTCTAAAATACTTAATTAATAATTTAGAACCAAAGTACAAAAAAATTAATCACAAAATTAAACCAGGAGAAACTTTTGATAAAATATTGGAAAATTATTCAATCAATAAAAAAGAAATTATATTGATAAAAGAGAGTCTTAGAAAAAAAATTAACCTTAATAAATTAAGCACAAAACAAACTATTAGATTTAGTGTTGATCAAACAGATAATAAAATAAATGAATTTACTTTTCAGATTTCTAATACTGAAAAAGTATACTTAACAAGAAATAACGAAGGTAATAGATTTAATAAAGAAATTGTATCAATAAAATTATATAAAGAAATTATTTTTGAAGAAAATACAATTCTTCAAAGTCTTTATAAGGCTGCTACAGATAAAAATATACCTGCTAACACTATAATTGAATTTGCAAGAATTTATGGTTTTCAAGTCGATTTTCAAAGAGATATTAGAAAACAAGATAAATTTCAAATAATGTATGAAGTGTTTCTTGATAAAGATAAAAAAGTAATTGAAACTGGCGAGATTCTTTTTGCTAATCTAAGACTAAATGGTCAAGATAATTCTTTATATTATTTTGATAAAGAAAAACACGAAGGTCATTATGATAAAAATGGAAAAAGCATTCAAAAAGCATTAATGAAAACTCCAATTAATGGTGCAAGACTTTCTTCGTCTTTTGGTATGAGAAAACATCCTATAGATGGATTTAATAAAATGCATAGAGGAACTGATTTTGCAGCACCAAAAGGAACTCCCATAATGGCATCTGGAAATGGTATAATTAAAAAAGCAGGTTGGTGCGGTGGCGGCGGAAATTGTGTTAAAATAAAACACAACTCAACTTATCAAACAATCTATGCTCATATGTCAAAATTTGCCAGAGGCATTAAAAGCGGTGTGAGAGTAAAACAAGGTCAAACTATTGGCTATGTGGGTTCAACTGGGAAATCAACCGGTCCACATTTACACTATGAAGTTATCGTGAATGGAAAAAAAGTTAATTCACAAAAATTAAAGCTTCCTTCTGGAAAAATTTTAAAAGGTGAGGAAAGAAAATTATTTGAGACTAATAAAATTAAATTAAACGTGCTTAAATCTGAAAAAATTATTGGTTTAAATTAATTAGCTTCTGGCTGTGACTTGACAGATTTGTCAACTTTTTCATCTACCTTATCTTCGGAAATATTATCTTTATTAATGGGTTTTTCTTGAACTGAGCTTTCATTCTCTATAGTTTTTACAGAAAATCTCTCTTTTTTAAGAGCATCTTGTTCGTTCATGACCCTTGTAAAATGATCGGCATGTTGCAAATAATTTTCAGATAAAATTTTATCTCCGCTTGAGGATGCCTCTCTTGCTAAATCATTATATTTTTCAATTAACTTTGGCGCATTATGATTATTTCTTCCAGGAGCTTTTCTCTTAAAATTTTCATTATTTGAATAATTTGACGTGAATTTAGGTCTATCTCCATTGCTTTTGAAGCTTCTGTCATTTCTTCTAAAATTGTTTCTTCTCAAATTATTATTATTTCTAAATGTTACCATATGTCTATTTGATTATATCTTTTTACTAACAATGCATCGATCATTTTTTGCAAGATCTTTTAAAGTACTGTTAATATAAAAGCCTTCTTTATTTAATAAATTAATTACTTTATTTTTTTGATCAAATCCAATCTCTAAAATAAATATGCCATTTTTTTTAATCAGTTCAGAGGATTTTTTAATTACTTTTCTGATTTCTGATAAACCGTCCAATCCACCATCTAATGCTAATTTTGGTTCAAAAGCAGCAACGTCTTTTTCCAAATATTTTAAAACATGTTTTTTAATATAAGGAGGATTAGAAACAATCAAATCATATTTGCACAAAGAGAATTTGTCAACATCTGATTTATAAAATCGTACTCTAGAGTCTACTTCAAGCTTAATTGCATTTATTTTGCTTATATTTATACATTTTTTGCTGATATCTATGCCTGTTCCATAAAAATTTTTTTTTTCTTTTAAAATTGACAATAGAATACATCCTGATCCTACACCAATGTCCAAGATGTTCATTCTATTTTTATTTTTGGTTAACTCTAATATTTGCTCTATTATCAGTTCTGTATCTGGTCTTGGTACCAATGTGTCATTTGTGACAAAAAATTCAGATTTCCAAAAAAATTTTTTATTAATTAAATGAGCAATAGGCTTTCTAGAGGCGCGTCTTTTTATTAATTTTTCAAAATATTTTAAATAGCCTTCTTTTAAATTTTTGTTCTGATTTAAAATGATATATTTTCTATCTTCATTAATTGCCTCAGCCATTAATATTTCTGTATCTAGTTGGGCAGTTTGAATATTTTGAGTTTTCAATATCTTGATACCTTGAATAATTGCTGATTGAATATTCATTTATTTTAAATTACTTAAACTATCTTCTTGTGCTTGCAATGTTAATGATTCGATCATTTCATCAAATGCTTCTCCTTCTAAAAATTCTTCTAATCTATGAAGTGTCAAATTTATTCTATGATCAGTAACTCTTCCTTGTGGAAAGTTATATGTTCTAATTCTTTCAGATCTATCACCTGTACCAATTTTTGTTTTCCTATCTTGAGATCTCTCTTGATCTATTCTAGATCTTTCCAGCTCATATAATCGTGATCTTAAAATTTTCATACCTTTGGCTTTATTCTTGTGTTGAGATTTTTCATCTTGTTGAGAAACAGATAAACCTGTTGGAATGTGAGTTATTCTTACAGCGCTATCAGTTGTATTAACAGATTGTCCTCCTGGACCTCCTGCTCTAAAAACATCAATTCTTAAATCTGAGTCATTTATTTTAAGATCAACCTCTTCTGCCTCAGGTAAAACTGCTACTGTTGCAGCTGATGTATGTACTCTTCCTTGAGTTTCGGTGTCAGGTACTCTTTGAACTCTATGAACCCCACTTTCATATTTTAATGTCGAATATATATTTGTTCCTTTAATTGATGCTATTACTTCTTTCAAACCTCCTGCCTCACTCCTAGAAATTGATATTAATTCAAGTACCCATTTTTTTTTATGACTTACTTTTTCGTACATCTTAAAGAGATCTGAGGCAAATAGACTAGCTTCTAATCCTCCTGTTCCAGCTCTAATTTCAATAATTGCATTTTTTTTATCTGCTTCATCTTTTGGTAATAAAAATAATTTTAATTTTTTTTCATTTATTTCATTTTGATGTTTAAGCTCTATTAGCTCTAACTCAGCCATACTTTTAAGTTCTTCATCTCCAGTACTGTCCTCTAAAATTTTTTCTATATCTTTTTTATCATTTTCAAATGAAATATATTTTTTAGCATTTTCAATTATCCCATTTACATCTGAGTATTCTTTAGATTTTTCTGCAAATAATTTTTTATCTAAACTGCCTAAGGACAATTCTTTTTCTAGCGAAGAATGCTTTAATATTAACTCTTCAATTGTTTTGGTAGGGATCATGATTTTTTTCTAATTCAGAAGCTTTTTTTTCAACCTCTAAAACAACTTTGTTTATAATATCATTTGTTAGAACTTTTTCTCTTTGAACTCCAGATAAATAAAGCATATTATTGCCTTTTCCACCCCCTGTAACTCCTATATCTGTCATTGCTGCTTCTCCAGGGCCATTAACAACACATCCAATAATTGACAATGTGACAGGTGTTTTAATGTGAGATAGTTTTTCCTCTAAAATTTTAACAGTATCAATTACTTGAAAAGCTTGCCTTGCACATGATGGACAAGATATTATTTTAACCCCCCTATTTCTTAATCCCAGTGATTTTAATATTTCATTTCCTACTTTAATTTCTTCTGGTGGATCATCTGATAAAGAAATTCTTATTGTATCTCCAATTCCATCCATTAATAAAGATCCTAGACCTATGGATGATTTTATGCTTCCTGAAACAAAACTTCCAGCTTCTGTTATTCCAAGGTGCAATGGATAATCCATTACTTTAGAAAGTTGACGATATGCTGCAATGGATAAAAAAACATCTGATGATTTTACACTTACCTTAAAGTTAAAAAAATCTTGATCTTCTAAAATCTCTATATTTCTAAGTGCACTTTCAACCAAAGCCTCTGGGCAAGGTTCTTTAAATTTTTCTAAAATATCTCTTTCTAAAGATCCAGCATTGACTCCTATTCTAACTGAACAGTTATTATTTTTTGCCGCACTCAAAACTTCATGAATTTTTACTTTGTCGCCTATGTTACCTGGGTTAATTCTTAGACATTTTGCTCCATTTTCTGCTGCCTCAACTGCTCTCTTATAGTGAAAATGTATATCTGCAACAATTGGTACTGGCACATGATTAACTATTTCTTTTAGTGCTAAAGTGGACTCTTTGTCAGGACATGAAACTCTTACAATATCAGCACCTTCATTGGCAATATCGTTAATTTGTTTAATTGTTGCTTTGACATCGGTTGTTAAAGTATTTGTCATGGACTGAACTGAGATTGGGTTATCTCCACCAATTTTTACATCACCAACATTAATTACCTTTGTTTTTCTGCGCTGGATATCTCTAAAAGGTCTAACACTCATTGTTTAGTCTAATTTAAACTCTTTATGTAAAACTGCTATTGCTTTTTTTACATTTTTTGAAGAAATCAGAACAGAGATCTTTATTTCAGATGTGGATATTACTAGTATATTTATTTTTTTTGAAGCTAATGCTTGAAACATTCGATAAGTTATCCCTGGAGTAGTTATCATTCCTACTCCAATTATAGAAACTTTTGAAACATCTTTATCAAAAGTTAGTTTTTTATAAGATATTTTTTTATTTTTTTTTATCAATTTCTCTGTTTTTTTTAAATCTTCTGATTTAATTGTAAATGTTAAGTCAGTTTCTTTTCCATTTAATGAAATATTTTGTACAACCATATCAACATTTATTAAATTTTGAGATAACGGTTTAAAAATAGAAGCTGCAACACCTGGTCTATCTTTAACTGCTACAATTGTGATTTTAGCATCATTTTTAGTTGATGAAATTCCTGTAATAATTTGATCACTAAAAGACTTTTTTGAACCCGTTATTAAAGTTCCAGGCTTTGATACGAATGAAGATTTAACCTGTATATCTATATTATTTAGTTTGGCGTCTTGCACTGATGTAGGTTGCATAACTTTTGATCCCAAAGATGCCATTTCCAACATTTCATCATAAAAAATTTTTTTAATTTTTTTTGCATTTTTATATTGTCTAGGATCGGTTGTATAAACTCCATCTACATCGGTATAAATTAAACATTCATCAGCCTTAATGAATTTAGCTAACATAATAGCTGTTGCATCTGAACCACTTCTGCCGATTGTAGTTAGTCTAAATTTATTATTTATACCCTGAAAACCAGTAACAACAGGAATTCCTCCAATTTTCAAATAATTATATAACTCTTTAACAATTACTTTATTAATTCTTGATCCAGAGTATGGGCCCTCTGTTATTATTGGTATCTGCCACGACATCCAAGATCTAGACTGAAAGCCAATATGATTTAGTCTTCCAGCAATTAAAGCACAAGACGCCTGTTCGCCAGTAGATACCAGTGTGTCATATTCTGCTTTATCAAAATTATTACTTATTAATTTAGATTTATTAACAAGATCATTTGTAACGCCACTCATTGCAGATGAAATTACTACCACTCTATTTTTTTTCTTTTTAAATGAAGCGATAATCTTGCAAACTTTTTTAATTCTATCAATACTTCCTACAGAAGTTCCACCAAATTTTAGTACAACAGTTTTCATTGATCAAATTTAATTATTATAATTTAATTAATATTTGATAAAATACATCTTAATTGTTATGTCAACTAATTATCTGTTATGAGTAGTGTAAATAAAAAAGAAATCGAAAAATTTTCAAAAATAGCCGCTGAATGGTGGAATCCAAATGGAAAATTTAAACCTCTACATAAATTTAATCCTATACGAATAAAATATATCAAAGAAAATATCATTAATAATTTTAAATTAAAAAATAAAAAAAAACCTTTAGAGAAGATTAGTATTTTAGATATTGGATGTGGAGGTGGTTTGCTATCAGAACCTATGCATAGATTGGGAGCTAATGTTACAGGAATAGATGCTTCAAATAAAAATATTAAAATTGCAAAACTACATGCAAAAAAAAATAAGCTAAAAATTGATTATTTATGCTCATCTCCCGAAAAATTAAAAATTAATAAAAAATTTGATGTAATTTTGAATATGGAAATAGTTGAACATGTAGAGGATGTTCAATTTTTTTTAAAATCTTGCTCAGGGCTTCTTAAAAAAAATGGATTAATGTTTGTTGCAACTATCAATAAAACTTTAAAGTCATACATGTTTGCAATTGTTGGAGCAGAATATGTTTTAAGATGGCTACCTATCGGAACACATGAATGGGAAAAATTTGTAAAACCTGAGGATCTTGAAAATATTTTAAAAAAATATAATTTAATATTAAATAATTTGGATGGGATGCATTTTAATATTATCAAAGACGAATGGAATATCTCAAAAGACGTATCAGTAAATTATATTGCAAAGTTTAAAAAAATTTAATTATCTTTATCACTTATCCAAGGTATAATTTGAGCTTTAATACCCTCTTCTTTTAATTCCTTAAGATCTTTTTTGGAAGCACTCCCATAAATACTTTTTTTTTTCTTTTTACCATCGTAATGAATTGATCTAGCCTCGTAAGCAAAATTTTCACCCACATATTTAAAGTTATCTTTAATAAATTTTTGATAATTTTTAATCGTTTTTTTAATATCGTCACGCTTTATAGGGTCTAAACTATCTTTTAATTTCTTTTTGCTATTAATCAGTTGCGGAGTCATTAAAGTTTTTTCAATTTTTTTTGAATTACAGTTATGACATATTAAAAAATTATTTTTTTTTAATTTTTCATATTCTTTTGATGATGCAAACCAACTATCAAATGTTAATTCACAATCATTACATGCCAATCTATATTTGATCATAGATAATAAATAATAACTCAAAAAAAAATTTCAATATCTTTTAACTTCTATAGTCTGCATTAATCTTAATATACTCGTTTGTGAGATCCATAGTGTAGGCAGTAAAATTTTTAATTCCAGTTGAAATCTCGATATTTAAATCAATATTTTCACTCTTCATATAATTTGCTGCTACTTTTTCATCATAGTTTTGATTTAATTTTCCATTATCCACTATTTTTATATTTCCAAACTTAATAGATAATTTTTTTAAATTAATTTTAGGTCCTGCTTTACCAATGGCCATAATAATTCTACCCCAATTTGGATCTTCTCCTGCAATTGCAGTTTTTACTAAAGGTGAATTGGCTATAGAAAAAGCAATCTTTTTTGCATCAATTTCATTTTTACATTTTTTGACATTTATCGTAATAAATTTAGAAGATCCTTCACCATCAGACACAACTCTCTTTGCTAAATTTAACAAAACATTATTTAAAGCAATTTCAAAACTTCTAATCTTTTTATCATTGATATTTTTTATTGGAGAATTCTTAACCTGATTTGTTGCAAATATGGTTGCCATATCATTGGTACTTGTATCTCCATCACATGAAATGGCATTAAAAGTTGTCGCTATATTTTTTTTTAATAATTTACTTAAAATATCATTAGAAAGATTGGCATCTGTAAAAACATAAGCTAAAGTTGTAGCCATATTTGGATATATCATTCCAGAACCTTTAGCTATTCCATAAATTTTAACTTTTTCATTTCCAATTTTGCATTCCTCCATTGTTAATTTAGGTTTGGTATCTGTAGTCATTATTCCTAAACCTACTTTCATCCAAACAAATTTATTTTGAATGTATCGAATTTTGTTTATCAAATTAGGGATTTGACCAACAATTTTTTCATAAGGAAAAATTTCTCCTATAGTGCCTGTACATCCAAAAATAATTTCTTTTGGTGTAATTTTTTTTGGATTATCTTCATCTTTAATTTGTTTTTCTGTTAATTTTATTGCTATTAAACCAGCTAATTTTTTCAAACTTTCATAACCCTGTTTTCCAGTAAAAGCATTTGCATTTCTTGTGTTAACAATCAGTGAGTATATTTTTTTACTATTCTGGCTCAAGTTCCACTTAATATTTTCAGATACTATTTTAGATTGAGTATAAACTGAGGCATAATTTGCACCATCTCTAAAGTAAAACATTGATAGATCATCTCTATTATCTTTATATAAATTTGCACTAACAACTGAAATTGCCAGGCCATCAATGTGATCCAAGTCCTGAAAATCAATCATTCTGGTGTTTTTTGATTTTGAAGATAAAAAATTTGTTAAATTAATTCCCATAGTATTTAAAATATTTATTTAATACATATATTAAACAATATAAGTAAAGAATAAATCAAATAGTCATGTTTAATCCTCTAAATTTAATTTCAAAATTCATCAAATCTAGCAATCAAAAAGAGTTGGATAGAATTGGAAAAATAGTAGCAAAAATTAATTTATTAGAGGATAAATTTAAAAATTTAAAAAATAAAGATTTTCCAGAAAAAACATTCAATTTTAAAGAACAAATTAATCAAGGAAAAACTCTAAGTGAGCTTTTACCTGAAGCATTCGCGTTGGTACGAGAAGCATCTAAGAGGACAAGAAATGAGAGGCATTTTGATGTACAAATAATTGGTGGGGTTGTTCTGCACGAAGGTAAAATAGCAGAAATGAGAACTGGTGAAGGAAAAACTCTCACCATAACATTGGCTGCATATCTTAACGCACTTACTGGTAAAGGAGTTCACGTAGTAACAGTTAATGACTATCTTGCAAAAAGAGATTCCATAGAAATGGGCCAAATTTATAATTTTTTAGGTTTAACATCGGGATATATCAATAATGATCAAGATGATGTTGAGCGTAAAAAAAATTATAATTGTGACATAACTTATGCAACAAATAGTGAACTTGGATTTGATTACTTAAGAGATAATATGAAGTTTTCAGAAATGGAAATGGTTCAAAGAGAACATTCTTTTTCTATAGTAGATGAGATTGATTCTTGTTTAATTGATGAAGCAAGAACTCCTCTTGTAATTTCTGGATCAGCAGAAGATAAAACTACTCAATATCTTGCTGTTGATAAACTAGTAAAACACCTAGATAACAAAGATTATGAAATTGATGAAAAAGATAAAAATATTCTTTTAACTAATGATGGAATTAATAATGTTGAAAAAATTTTTTCTAATGCTGGTATCTTAAAAAATAATAATTTTTATGATCCTGAAAATCTAAATTTAGTTCATCATGTTAATCAAGCATTGCGAGCTAATCATTTATTTCAAAATGGCAAGGATTACATTGTAAAAGATGGTGTTTTAAAAATAATTGATGAACTTACAGGCAGAATTCTTGAGGGCAGAAGATTTGGTGATGGCCTTCATCAGGCATTAGAGGCAAAAGAAAAAATTGATATTCAGGCTGAAAATCAAACATTAGCTTCTATAACCTATCAAAATTATTTTAAACTTTATAAAAAAATATCGGGCTGTACTGGTACGGCAGCAACTGAAGCAGAGGAATTTTTTGAAATTTATAACTTACCTGTGGTGATAATTCCTACAAATAATGAAATGATAAGAAAAGATTATAATGATCAAATTTTCAGAACTGAAAATGAAAAAAATGATGCGATCATCAATAAGATTACAGAGTGCTACAATTCAGGACAGCCTATTTTAGTTTTTACGTCAAGTGTTAATAAATCTGAAATATATGCAAAACTATTAAATAAAAAAAATATTAAACATGTGGTTTTAAATGCAAAAAATCATGCGAATGAAGCAGAAATAATTGCTAATGCAGGTAAAGAAAACTCGGTAATAATTACAACAAGTATTTCTGGAAGAGGAGTTGATATCCAGCTTGGTGGAAAAAAAGGATCTGTACCAGATAATCTACTGAAAATTGATAAAGAAAAGATTAAATCTTTAGGTGGTTTATTTGTAATAGGAACTGAAAGAATGGAATCACGAAGAGTTGATAATCAGGCCAGAGGAAGAGCTGGTAGACAAGGTGACGAAGGTAGTTCTATATTTTATGTAAGCCTAGAGGATGATTTAATGAGAATTTTTGGATCAGAAACTATGAATAATATGCTTGAAAAATTAGGGCTAAAAGACGGAGAAAGTATTGATCATCCATGGATAAACAAAGCACTTGAAAGAGCACAACAAAAAGTTGAGGCTAGAAACTTTGATATCAGGAAAACTTTAATTAAATTTGATAATGTTTTAAACGATCAAAGACATGTTGTGTTTTCTCAAAGAAAAAATGCCATGAATAGTAAAAATATTTTTGAATACTCGGATGAATTTTTAAAGGAAATTATTGATGATGTTATAAAATTAAAAATTCAAAAATTATCAAGTCCAAAAAATAGTGAATTTGACAATAAACTTAAACAAATTGTAGGAAAAAATTTTAATGAAGATGAAATGAGCAAATTAATTTCATCAAAAGATAATGAGTTAAGAGAAAGAATTACAAATAAATTTATTTATTCAAGAAATGAAAGAATAGACCTTCTTGGAAGAGATCAGGCAAAAGAAATTGAAAAAAGGATATTTCTTCAATCAATAGATTTAAATTGGAAATCTCATATACAATATTTGGAGCAATTAAGACAAGTAATAGGACTTAGATCTTATGGACAAAGAGATCCTTTGATAGAATATAAAAAAGAGGCTTTTGACTTATTTGCAAATCTTCTAGAAAAATTAAAATTAGATTTTGTAACAATTTTAATTAACTTACAAGTTGTGAGGCAAGAAAAACAAAATGCAAACACTGTTAAAACAATTGATGCTTCGGACAACCCTAAATGTTTATTGATTGTTAAAAAAAATGAAAAAATCTCAAGAAATGATAGATGTGAAGCAACAGGTAAAAAATTTAAAAATTGTTGTGGTGCTTTATAGTATTTTTTAAAATAAACTTAATATTATTAATAACAAGATTAATCCGGAAGCCACAAATCCAATTATCAATTTTTTTGATTTTAAAACCTTTGTAAAATTATTATTATTAATCGTAAGTGTGCTTAAATCTTCAGAATTATTTGTAAAACCTTTACTTCTTCCAATTTTTAAAAACTTATTTTTTCTTGCATTGAGAATTTCATCTGATGGCAAATCTTTAAAGTATTCTAAATTTTTAGATATTGAATTTCTTAAATTTTCTAACATCAGATCTCTATCTCTATGAGCACCACCTATTGGTTCTTTTATTATTTCGTCAATAATATTTAGTTCTAATAAATCTTTTGCTGATAATTTCATTGCTTTTGCAGCATCGAGCATTTTTTTTGGATCTCTCCATAAAATAGTTGCACATCCCTCGGGTGAAATTACTGAGTAAATTGCATTTTCTAACATGATAACTTTATTTGATGAAGCTAAAGCTATTGCTCCCCCTGAACCACCTTCACCAATTATAATTGCTAATGTTGGAACTTTAAGCTCCATACAGCATTCTATTGATTTAGCAATTGCTTGTGCTTGTCCTCTTTCCTCAGCACCTACCCCAGGATATGCTCCTGGTGTGTCTATAAAAGATATTATTGGAATGTTAAATTTATTTGCCAAATTCATTAATCGAATTGTTTTACGATAACCTTCTGGCCTCATCATCCCAAAATTTCTTTCAATTCTAGTTTCTAAATTTTCACCCTTTTCTTGACCTATTACTAGAACTGAAGTGCCATTAAATTTTGCAAATCCAGTTAAAACAGATTTATCCTCGCCATAAT
>Ga0257115_1002127_pt1 | contig 12249 bp, 11 predicted proteins | sample SI112_100mmetaG_FD_194465 | JGI IMG/M metagenome (GOLD analysis project Ga0257115, IMG submission 194465) | Marine microbial communities from Saanich Inlet, British Columbia, Canada - SI112_100m | ecosystem: Environmental > Aquatic > Marine > Inlet | place: Canada: British Columbia | collected...
ATTGCAGCCTCACAAAATAAGCGTATTTTTGCAATATTTGGACCATCCAAGCTTGAAATATGGTCACCTTGGTCAAATGAAATAAGTCTTTCAGCATCAATAGACTCTCCTAATCAAACTTATGGAAATATCACTATTTTTCAGGCCGATATGCCATGTGTCGCATGTGGAAATGCTGGCTGTGATAATAATCATGGAGTCAGCGAATGTTTGAATAAAATTAATCCAAAATTAATTTTTAAAGAAATTGAAAATTGGTATCAAGGATGCAAAATTAATTAGATGATTTTTTGTTAATATTTTTTTCATATAAGCTTATAGCTAACAATTCTTATTTTCTTGAATTTCATTTAACTTATTTTTTAGTGTCGCAAGAATCTCTTTTTTTGGAATATTGTTAACATTTTTTTTGTCAAATAGAATTGAAGCATAGCTACTTAAGGGTGACCAAGTTGTTGGAGAAGTATTGCCAAATAAAACTACCTGAGGTATTCCAAGCGCTGCAGCCATATGCATTCCTCCTCCCTCACCCAAAAAACATATATCCATTGAATCTATTAATTTTATGAAGTCCTTTAATAATGGAGTGATTTTAATTGAAGAGCTTTTATTAATTTTATTTTGAAGTTTTTTCGCGATATCAAAATCATTTTTAATTGCAGAAATATAGGTTTTAAATTGAATTTCGTCTCCAAGTGAGTTAATTATGTCAGCCAAAGAGTTAATATTTAGCAGACAAGATTGCCTATTATTACTAACTGAGACTAGTAGATTTATATTTTTAGCTTTTGTGGTTGAGTGATTAAAGTTTAGTTTCGGATATAAATATCTTGGAACTTGCTTAAAACTCATTTCTAAAAGATTAAGAACACCTAGTGCATAGTGCTGCTTATGATAAATTTTTTCATTGTAAGGTATTGGAGAATTAATCAGCCAGTCAGTCCATTTTTTTGGATTTGATACATATGAAATTCGTTCTTTTGCACCAAGAATAAAAGGAAAAAAACCATTTGCAGAGCCAGTTCCAGTTTTGGCAGCAATACTTACATCATATTTATTTTTTCTATATTTGAGTCCATTGGTTATGAAATATATATATTTATTGCCTTTTGAAGGGATTGAGTGGAAGGCATCGATATGCTCCATGAAATCAACTAGTTGTGAATTCTTGTCATCAACAAACAGTGTTATTTTGTTTTCAGGGTTACTTCTCTTTATAAATTTAATCAAAGGATCAATCATAAGTAAATCACCATAACTACTTCTTACAAAAATTGCAAAAGATTTATGTGATTTATCTTTTGATTGCATATATATAATTTTTTTCTTATTTTATGAAAAATCTAGATTAACTTATTTCGTACTCAATGTGTATTTTTATAAAATATTATTAAAAATATACAGTACTTATATTTTCAATAAGTACTTTTATTTTCTGAATATATAGCTTAAGGTTTTTTATATTGAATGATGTTGTAAAATAGTTTTAATGAAGATTGCTATAGTTAAACTCTCAGCATTAGGTGATATTGTTCATGCAATGGTTGTATTGCAGTTTATCAAAAATTTTAATCCTCAAATTGAAATTGATTGGGTAGTTGAAAAAAGATTTAAAGGGATATTGGAATACAATCCTGATGTAAAAGATATTTATGTAATCAATTTAAATAATGCAAAGAAAAAAAAGTCAATTTATTTACTATTAAAAGAATTAAAAGAATTAAGAAAGTTAAAGCAATATGATTTAGTAATTGATATGCAAGGTCTAGTTAAATCTGCAATTATTTCAAAACTGATATCTTCAAAAAGTACAATAGGATATGACAAGAGCTCTTTAAGAGAGGGGCTTAGCTCTATTTTCTATACAAATAAATTTAAAATTGATTATGGATTAAATGTAATTAGTCGAAATGCGAGGCTTGTTTCAAGTGCAATCAACTTTAAAATAGAAAATAGCGAACTCAAAAATAAAAAGCCTTTTTTATACTCGAAAAAAAAACATATTGAATTGAATTTAGACTCAAATAGAAAAAATATACTTATAGTAGCAGGAGCCTCGAATTCATCAAAATGTTACTCCGTTAAAAATTTCTCTGAGTTAACAACATTAATTGATGCAAATTTTCTTATAAGTTGGGGAACTCAAAGAGAAAAAATAATAGCAGAGGAGATTAAGATAATTTCTCCTGATGTTAAAATATGTCATGAATTATCAGTTGAATGCTTGATATCATTGATTAGCCAAGTTGATCTTGTGATAGGTTCTGATACCGGGCCAACACATATGGCTTGGGCATTAAATGTTCCCTCTGTAACTTTATATGGCTCAACACCAGGCTATAGAAATAGCTTCGTTACAGATATAAATAAAATAATTGAATCTGACTCAATAGTAAATCCTTTTAAAATAGATAAAGAGGATTATTCTATTAATGATATCAAGCCAACTGAAATTTGTAAAACCGCAATTAAACTATTGTAAACTTTTGGTAAATTTTAAATATTGCTTAAAATGTGACTATCTTTGCAATTAATATAAATATGTCTGGATTTAATAAAACTTTCACACTTCCATTTGAATCTGAAATACCAAGCTACACTGAGGAATTTTTAAGAAATGCTTCATTGTTAAAATTCAAGTTAAAGTACTTTAGACGGAAAATATATTTGACTTACAAGAGACAAGAACCTCTGGAAATTCATAATATTTTGCCAAAACATCAAAGAATTCTTTGGATTAACCTTTCAGCACCTAGTCTCGGTGACAGTTTAATGGATTTATCAAGCAGGATATTGCTTCAAAATAAACAGGTTGAGCTTTATACAAATGATAAAAATGCAAGTTTGTATCATAATGATAAAATTTTTAGCGCAGTTTTTACTAAGAAAGAGGAGTTGTTAAATTGTAAATATGATTTAATTATTGTTGATTCATTTAGTACAAGAAGTATGAATGTAAAGTATCAAATTGCACCAAGAACAAATTATGTAGGAATGTTTGGTTTTTTTAATGGCCCTGAGGTTAATCGTGTTCTATTTAGTTTTAATAGAATGAATCAACTATTAGGTCAAATTCATAATGAAACTGAATTAAATGATATTGCAAAATGCACCATCACAATCTCAAAATCAGATAAAAGCATAATTGATGATTTAGACCTGCCTTCATTATACTTAGCTATTAGTCTTGGAGGAGAATGGCAGCACCGAACATATCAAAATTGGCAAAATATTATTACTAGAATTGTTGAGTTGAGTATTGATATAGCTATTGTTTTGGTTGGCTCAAAGAATGCTGAAGTGAAGGCAAGAGAGATTACAAAAATGTATTCTTCAGATAATATAATCAACTGTGTAAATAAATACTCATTTAATCAAACTGCAGAGATTATTAATAGAGCCAAGGTGTTTTTGTGTTGTGATGGAGGTCTAATGCATTCAGCTAATGCAGTTAACACTCCGATTATAGTAATGCTTGCAAGGTTATCTGCAAAAATGCAGTTAACTTCACCAATCAGTGCAGAAGTACTTTTTGATAAAAAAGATGTAAATAATATTATGGCTGAAGATTTTATAATAAGCTATAAAAAATTTGCTAAATTTGACTCTATCGATACTTAATCTTTTATTGTGTAGCCCATCTTTTACCTTTTAATGGGGACTACTTTAGGGGTTTCCCATTTAGACTGTTTTTCTGATAATTTAATATATCTGTAAAAGGTTCCTTCAAAGTTTCCAAAGGCAATTACTAGTCCAGCTCCACCATCTAAAAAACCTAACTTAAAGACATAGTGTTTTATAAATGACCAAAGGCCATGTATAAAAGCTTTGAAAACAGTGCCTTGAATTCCCTTGTCTTCAAGTTTTTTGGCGCCTAAGGTAGAATACCTATTTGCTTTATAAATAATTTCTTCAGTATTTTTAAAAGGAAATTGCCATATAAAGTTTTTTAAATGTCCAATTTCCTTATTACTGTTACTAGTGTAACCTTCATGAACTTGCTCATTTGTATAGCTCATTTTCCCAGATTTGAATAGCTGAGGCTGTCTGTAATTTGGAAACCAACCCGAATACTTAATCCATCTACCCATAAAAAAATTTTTTCGAGGGATATGGTAAATATCTAGAGGCGCGTTAAGCAGTAAAGACAAAATTTCATCTTTAACTTTTTCAGTGCATCTTTCATCAGAATCGAGACTTAAGATCCAATCATGTGAGCAATGAGAAATTGCTTGATTTCTTAAATCTCCATAACCATTGAAGGGGACATGAATAACTTTGGCACCTAAACCTTCAGCAATTTCTGACGTTCCATCATCACTGTGAGAATCTATTAATATAATTTCATCAGCCCATAAGATACTATTAATGCAATCCCTTATTTTATCGGCTTCATTATAGGCAATAATATAAGCTGAAATTTTCATAGATTCTAATGTAGCTGAAATATATGGTTAAATGTTACCCAATTATTTAAAGTTTAGATTGGGTAAATGCGAATAAGTTTAATAGTAACCACTTACAATAGACCAGAAGCATTATCTTTGGTTTTTAAAAGCATTGAAAATCAAGTTATTAAACCACTAGAAGTAATTGTTGCAGATGATGGAAGTGATGAAAGAACACATAAGATTGTAAAAGAATTTAGAGATAAATTAAGTTTTAAGATTATTCATTCATTTCAAAAGGATAAAGGCTTTAGGGCATCAAAATCTAGAAATAAAGCTATTGCAAAAGCGAATGGTGATTACATAATTCTCATTGATGGAGATATGATTCTTCAGAATCGATTCATACAAGACCACTCTAGAAATGCAATACCAGGTTTTTTTATTCAAGGATCTAGAGTTCTTTTATCGGAAATTCAATCAAAAATCATTTTAAGAAAAAGAAAGATATATATTAGCATGTTTTCATTGGGCCTTAAAAATAGAAAAAATTCAATTCATTCAAATATCTTATCTCATCTGTTCTCAAATGAGAGTGGCCATCTGCGAGGTATTAAAACATGTAACTTGGCATTTTATAAAGAGGATTGTATACGCATTAATGGCTTTAATAATGATTTCAAAGGGTGGGGAAGGGAAGATAGTGATTTTGCATCAAGGCTAATAAATATTGGAATCAAGCGCAAATCACTAAAATTTAATGCTATTCAATACCATCTCTGGCATAAAGAGAACAATAGAAAGTCATTGGCTACTAATGATGCAATTTTACAGAAAACAATTAATAATAAGCTTACATGGTGTGATAACGGAATTGATAGGTATTTATGAATCCAATAATTTTTTTAAAATAAGATTATAGTTCAGCTTAAGGTAAGGCCAATTTTATTAATTTAGTCAGTAATAAAATAAGTTTCGAATTAATCAAACTATATATACAAAAAGATTTTTAGAGTTTAGTAATGAAAAATAAAATAATTAAGGCATTTCTTTTAAAAGTTTTAACTAATAAAAAAAAAGTTAATTTCGATATAAAGAAATCAAAAAAAGTTTTAATTCTTAAATACGACAGAATTGGAGATATGATTGTGACTACTCCTATATTTAGAGAATTGAAGAAAGCTTATCCTAGTATTAGAATTTCTGTTCTTGCTAGTCAAATTAATAAAGATGTTGTTAGGAACAACCCATATATTGATGAGATTCATACTAATTATAAGAATAGTATCATTAGTGATTTGCCTACTCTTTTAAGATTAAGAAAAAAATGCTTTGACGTATGTATTGAGTTAGAGCACTCGGTTATTCCACATGCAATTTTTAGATTAAAAATAATTAATCCAAAAAAAATTATCTCAATTCATAAAGATGGAAGATATGGTGTGAAAGGGAGTGAAATTAAATTATATGATTACTTTACAGAAATAGATAAAAATAATCATTTTGGTAAAATTTGGCTTGATACTTTGTCATTTTTCGAAATTAAACCTAATTCTACTAAGTATGATTTTTTTCTTAGCAAAATTGAAACTGATAGAGCAAAAAAATTTATTGATGATTTAGACAAGAAAATAAAAATAGGAATTAATACTCAAGGCTCCTTTCCAGAGAAAAGTATAAAGAATAAAGAGCTAAGTGAGATATGTACTGGTTTATATAATTATTTTAGTAATATACAAATTGTAATTCTAACTACTCCAAGTCAGCAAGTTGAAAAAAATCATTTTATTGCGAAACTTGGATGTGATTATGTTAAATGTTCATATCCAACCCAAACTATAAATGATGCCGCGGCTTTAATTCAAAAACTAGATGTTATTATTTCTCCTGATACCTCAATTGTTCATATAGCAGCTTCTTTTGATATTCCTACAATCTCAATTCATGAGAACAATAAAGATAGTTATCGTTTATGGGCTCCAACCTCATCACTAAATAAAACTATTTTTGCGGAAAGTACATACGGCATAGTGAATTATAGTGTTCATGATGTTATAAAATCTACAGTAGAGTTAATTGAAAAGATCGAGTTAAAAAAATGAAGATAATGGGAACTAAATATTGTGGTCATGACAGTGCGATTTGTGTTCTGGATACATCACAAAAAACAATATTTGCAATGAGCACTGAAAGAGTAACAAGAATAAAGCATGACTCAATTGACATTACTCCAATTCTTGAGACTTATGACTTTGGAAATATTGATTATGTATCACATTCTTATAGTGATTTTGAGGACAAAGGCCATGATGGTGAATTGCGAGAAAAGATGACTTTTAATAAAGATATTGAAAAGGCGCTTAGAAAAATTATAAAACCAACCTACGCTTCAGATTTAGGAATTACAAGAGCTAAGAAAAATCAACTAATATTTAAAACTATATTTACAAATTTTGCTGCGGTTAAACAATACTACAACGCAAAGATTAAAAGGGCTTTAGTTCATGAAACACCTGAAGGAAATAAGAGAGCATTTACAGATTATATTAAGAAAAATTTAGCTCTAAATAACATGATACCAAAAGATGTTTTTTTCTTTGATCATCATTTGTGTCATGCAATTCCATCATATTATTTGTCACCATTTAATGGACAAGAGGCTTTGTCTCTAACTATTGATGGCCAGGGCGATGGGTATTTTAGTAAATTATTTTATTTTAACGGGCAAGATAAATATGAACTTGTTGGTAAATCTTCGGCTGATTTTCTTGGCGAAGATGATAAGTTTTTATCAATTGGTCGTTTATATAATTACTTTACTAGCGCTATGGATTTGAGACCAAATAGTGATGAGGGTAAAGTTGAGGCTCTAGCTGCATATGGCACTTCAGATGAAAAAATGTATAAGAGCCTTATTAGTGCAACTAGTATTGACCAAAGTTTATTAACTATAAACTTTGATATTAAAATGATTATGCAGTTTTATGATATTTCTTGGCTAAAAAGCCAAAGGGCACGTGTTGGCGATGAAAATTTTTGTGCCACTATACAAAAATATCTTGAGGATATTATGGTTGATTATCTTAATGCAGCTTATAAAAAATATCCTACCAATAATCTTTGCCTATCTGGTGGTGTTGCTGCAAATATTATTATGAGTCTTGCAATATATGAAAAGACAAACTTTAAAAATATTTATGTCTATCCAGCTATGGCAGATGACGGTTTAGCAATTGGGAGTGCCATTCTAACCGCATTAAGTCTCAATGAAGATATAATCTGGTTGAAAGATATCCCAATGCCATATTTTGGAGACTCATATAACCATACTCAGGTTAAAAATACCCTTGATGAGTTTGAAAGTATCACTTATGATGATTTAAGAGAAAATTGGCCCAAAGAAGCTGCAATATCAGTCTCAAAAGGGAAAATCTGCGCTCTTTTTCATGGCTCAATGGAGTTTGGGCCAAGGGCGTTGGGAAATCGCTCTATTGTGGCAAGCCCCATGTTTGAAAATACAAGACAAAAAATAAACTCAACTGTGAAGAGAAGACCATCCTATCAGCCTTTTTGTCCTTCAATTCTTGAAGAAGAAAGGGAAAGGCTCTTTGATGATAGTTTTTCGCATAAACATATGGCAATTGCTTTTAGAATGAAAGAGAAGTTTTTAAAAGATTTGCCTTGTGCGGCTCATATTGATGGCACTGCAAGACCTCAATTTGTTGAAGAAGTTGATAATCCAGATTATTTTAGGTTTTTGAAAGAGTTAAAGTTAATTACTGGATACGGAGTCAGTTTAAACACTTCATTTAATTTACATGGAAGGACAATAGTACGAACTCCCAAAGATGCTATAGTGGATTTTATTGACTGTAATATTGATGAGTTGTTTATTGAGGGCTTTAGAGTAAAAAGAAAATAAGTTATGAAGATTAGTGCATTTACATTTATTAAAAATGGTGAAATATTAGGCTATCCATTTATTCAATCCATTAAATCTGTTCTACCAATCGTAGACGAGTTTGTAGTCAATGTGGGCGAGAGTGAAGATAATACACTAGCACAAATTCAATCAATTAATAATTCAAAAATTAGAATTATTAAATCAAAATGGAACGATCATATGAAAGATAAAGGCTATGTTTATGGGCAACAAAAAATGATTGCTCATTTTAATTGTTGCTATGATTGGGCTTTTTATGTAGAGGCAGATGAAATTTATCATGAGGATGATTTAATTAAAATTAAATCTGCTATGCAAGATAATATTATGGATAGCGATGTAGAGGCTCTTGCTTTTAATTTTCTTCATTTTTATGGTAATGCAAATAGTTATTTAGATTCACCAGGGTGGTATCGATCTGAAGCTAGAATTATTAAGAATTCAATAAGAACTTATTCTCCTGATGGATTATTTTGGGTTGTTTTAGATAACAATAAAAATGGTCGTTATCCTAGGGCAAAAATAATTGATGCATATTGTTATCATTATGGATGGGTTAGGACTGAGGAGGAAATGAATCTGAAAAGTAGTAAAGTGCAGAAATACTGGGATAAAGTTCCAACAAAAATTGATTACGGTCAAATGGACCAATCAATTATAAAAAAATTTGAAGGAACACACCCTAAAGTAGTAAAAAGTTGGCTTCCAAAGGATAGTGGACTTTATAGGGTAGATGAAAATTATCAACTGACTAATAAACAAAAGAAGCACCAGTTTATGATTAAGATTGAAAAATTATTAGGGCTTGAACTTAGTAAGAAGCATTACCAATTAATCAAATGAGAATCTTAATAGAGTTGCCGACTTGGCTTGGCGACACTGTAATGGCGACACCAGCTATTGAAAATTTGATTCAATCCCATAGCGAAGCAGAAGTAATTTTAGTTGGGTCAGAGGTTTCAATTGAGGTTCTAAAAAACCATCCTAACATCACTAAAACTTATGTTTTAGATAAAAAATATTCATCTATATTTTTTTTATCAAGGAATCTTGGAAAATTTGACAAATTTTTCACATTTAGAAATTCTTTTCGTTCTAATTTGTTGAAATTATTTATTAACAGCAAACAAAAGTTTATATATAAAAAAAATAACTTTAAAGAATTTCATCAAGTGGAAAAATATACGAAATTTATTAATAATTCTCTAAAAATTGAGCTTTCAATTGGACCTTTAGTAATTCACTCTAGTGAATCATTTGGAGAAAATCTCTACTCAGAAGACAAAAGAAAACTAATACTTGGTATTAATCCAGGCTCATCATATGGTAATGCAAAGCGCTGGTATCCTGAAGAGTATTCTGAGGTTATTGCTGCTTTGTGTAATAAATATGACATTATTATTCTGGGTGGCGCTGGCGAAAAAGACATTGCAATGGATATTCAAAGGTTGATAGTGAAAAAAGGCGTAAATAATTATAAGAACCTTGCTGGAAAGATTAGTATTTCTGAACTAATTAATTATATATCTAATTTGGATCTTTTTATTACTGGAGATAGTGGACCTATGCATATAGCAGCAAATTATAAGATTCCAACTATTTCAATATTTGGTCCAACAAGATCTGATGAGACTTCACAATGGAAAAATGATAAAGACATTATTATAAAAAAAAATCTTCCATGTCAGCCTTGCATGAAAAGAGTATGCCCTCTAAAGCATCATGACTGCATGAGACTTATAAAAGCTAAAGATGTAATATATGAGATTCAATCACTTAGTTTGTAAGCGCATGATCTATTAAATGGCAGAGGGTATGTCCGATCAAGATATGCATTTCCTGGATACGCGGTGTATCATTAGAGGGAACTAAAATATTCACATCACATATTGAGTTCATTTTGCCGCCATCCTTTCCACTAAAGCCAATAATATTGCAGCCTGTATTTTTTGCAAGTTTAATTCCTTTTATAACGTTCTTACTCGTTCCTCCAGTACTAAGACCTATAACAACATCTTCTGGATTCGCTAGAGCTTCGATTTGTCGTGAAAAAATATCTTCATAGCCGTAATCATTTCCAATGGCTGTCAATATAGATGTATCTGTAGTTAATGCAATCGCAGCAAGTCCATGGCGTTCAATGATATACCTTCCGACTAATTCTGCTGCAATATGCTGTGCATCAGCAGCACTCCCTCCATTACCAAATAAAATAATTTTTCCATTGTTCTTAAGTGTTGTAATGCATATTTTTGCAGCAATTTCAATATCATCAGATAAATTATCCATTGACATTTGACTAGTCTTAATATGATTTTGAAATTCTGTTTTAATGATCGAATTCATTTTTGTTTATTTTTTTTAATTCTATTAATTATATTAGTCGAGCTTCTACCTTCAATAAATTCAACTAAAACCAACTCTTCAACTAAATCCTCGCCAACAATATCCTTACCACTATAGTCTGATCCTTTGACTAAGATATTAGGTTTAATTTTTTTTATCAAATTATAAGGCGTTTCTTCTTCAAAAATAACCACATAATCTACTGCTTCGAGTGCTGCTAATATATACGCTCTATCATTTTGAATATTAATTGGACGATCATCACCTTTTAATGAAGTCACAGACTTGTCTGAGTTGAGGCCTAGGATTAAAATATCACCTAAACTTTTGGCAGTTTCAAGATATTTTATGTGACCAAAATGAATAATATCAAAGCAACCATTCGTAAAAACAATCTTTCTATTTTTTATTCGACTCTCATTACAAATTTTAGATATTTCTTCAAAAGTTTTAATATGCTTATCACTTGTAGATTTATTGAGGCTTGTCTCATGTTCAATAATTTCATTAATGGTTGCCGTTGCACTGCCTATTTTACTTACAACAACACCAGCAGCTAAATTTGAAAACTCTACTGCATCATCAATTTTTGTATTTAAAGCTAATGCATAACCAAGAGATGATAGAACTGTATCACCAGCTCCAGTGACATCAAAAACTTCTCTAGTAATTGTAGGCTTTACTCTTAATTCTTCATCATATATTGCAATGCCTTGCTCACTCATAGTAATTAAGGAAATTTTCAAGTCTAAATCATTTTTAAGTTTTTTCGCAGCAGTAAGAAGTGTTTTTTTATCCTTTATATTGATTTTTGTAATTTCAGATGCTTCTTTTTTATTTGGGGTGAGTAAAAATGCGCCTGAATATTTTGAATAATCATTACCTTTTGGGTCAACTAATACTTTTATTCCAGCGGTATTTGCTAGTTCAATTATAGCTCTAGTAACCTTTCTAGTAAGGACACCTTTTCCATAATCTGATAAGAGTATTATTTCGTATAGCTTAATAGCTTTTGTTAAATTATTTATAAGTTTTTCTTCTGATCGATGTTCTATGTCATCTGTACTTTCAAGGTCGTATCTGACCACTTGCTGCTGAGCTGCAATAATTCTTGTTTTTTTAGATAAAATGCGATTTTTTTGTTTAATTAAATTTTGAGTATTTACCCCAATCTTGCTTAATAGCTGAAGAATATCTGATGAGGCTATGCAATCTCCAATTACGCTAAATATATCAACTTGAGCACCTAATTTTTTTAAGTTATTTACTACATTTCCAGCACCACCAAGAACCTCATTATCTTGATTGATATTAATTATCGGCACAGGGGCCTCTGGAGAAATTTTTTCGGATGAGCCCCAAAGATATTGATCAATCATTAAGTCACCCACTACTAGAATTTTTGGTGATTTACTGTTATCAAAATTTATCATGAATTTTCAGTGCCATGAAGTCTTTTAATATCTTGAATATAGTTACTTATACCTTCTTCCAATGAGACTATAGGATCGAAGTCTAAATTAGTTTTTGAAGATGAAATATCTGCTTGTGTATGCATTTGATACCCATCAT
>Ga0257115_1002129_pt1 | contig 12238 bp, 21 predicted proteins | sample SI112_100mmetaG_FD_194465 | JGI IMG/M metagenome (GOLD analysis project Ga0257115, IMG submission 194465) | Marine microbial communities from Saanich Inlet, British Columbia, Canada - SI112_100m | ecosystem: Environmental > Aquatic > Marine > Inlet | place: Canada: British Columbia | collected...
ATGCTTGCTTATGTGTAAAGTAAATAGCGACAGCACCTAATAGTATAAGTCCTATACTTAATCCGATGTATTCCATCCCGTCTCCTCAAAATCTTCTAAGAATCTATCTCGCTTTTCTATTAATCTCTTTTCAAAAGCATCAAGTAATTCTTCAGGTTCAATTTCTAGTTCATCACAGATTAGGCATACATCAAAAGTTCCAGCGATGTATGCCTTTAGTTCAGGTAGTTGTTTCAAAAGTCAGCTCCAGTAACATAATAGTTAGTTATTTTTCCAGATGGTATTGGTCTTGCTTCCAGACTACCAAAGCAATCTTCCTTAAATCCACAGAATGCACACGTCATACATAGCTTCTCTTCTGTCTTGGCTTTGTTCCAAGTTGTAGCGTTAGCTAATCGCATCGGTGGTGTATCTGATTCCATCTTAGCTTTTAAATCAACAACAAAAGTATCTATGTCTTGCTCTAGTGGCTGTTCACATAGCTTAAGTGTTGACTTGTTCTTATTGAAAGCAAGGAAGTATCCTTTCTTTCTGTTGTCTGCTTTACCATAGGCAGATAATTGTTTGATATATCCAAAGGTATCATCAGTAAGTCCAGTCTCTTGAAACTTATTGTCCCAAGACCAAGCACTTGCTGTCTTTATATCCACCAATTCACCATCTATGGTACAGTCTTGGCTACCATTCACACCTTCTAATGTGTGCTTCTTCTGTTGGTCTTCTACTGTGTGTCCCGATAACTTTAACAAAGCAACCAGCACCGCTTCTAGTATGTGACCTTGCAAGAAGGTTAGGTAGACCTCACCCTTTATCTCTTCAGGTGTGTGACCGTGATAGTTATACCACTGGGCTCTTTCACATTTGCCCAAGGCTGACATTCGTAAACCACGACTGTCTTCTCTCGGTGTAAAGGCAGTCTTTAGTGCCTCTTCCACCTCTCGACCAGCCTGCATAGCTATCGAGTGTAAGTCTCCAGTGTAATCCTTCGACTTCATTACATCATATACATCTTGTACTACTGTATTTATAGACTTCATTGTCTACTCCTCTCTTATTAAAATTCTTTTTCGTATTGGATACGAATTTGTTATTTTACTCTAATTAGTGTGTTTCATTCTATCTTTCTAGATAATTTAGTACCCTCTTTATTGACTCTACTGTATCACCTAAGATACCTATAGACCTATTACATTTGTTACATAGCACACCTCTGAACTTCATATTCTGGTGGTCGTGGTCATAACAAAGTTTATCTTTGCTACCACACACTTCACACTTGTCACTGCTCGCCATTCTTTCTTGGTATTTTTCATAGGTTGTACCATATACTTTCTCTGCATAATGCTTTCTTCTCTTTCGCAATATAGACTCACAATTTTTAGCTCGCCATATGTTTTCTCTTTTGTTCTCACACTTGTAGCATAAGTTTCTTCTACTGTGAGTGTGTCTATCACATTTTACAAATAGATTTAATTCTTCCTCAGTGTTTGCAGTAAGATTACAATCTTTACAGGTTCTTAATGGTTTAGTGTGTTTCATTCCAGCTATTTCCAACTTTATATTCACCAGTTATGGGACAATTTAGTTTATAATAATCTGTTGTCTGTTCCATCGCCTCAACAACCAGGCTACCAATCTTATCCGCAATTGCTGGGTCACATTCAATCTGTATCTCATCGTGAATGACACCTAGTTGTTTGTACTCTAAGGACCTGGCGAGATTATGAAATATAACCCAAGCCCTTTTTGCTATTATAGAACCAGCACTCTGTAACAAAAAGTTAAGTGCCGAGTGTGGGCTACGGACAAACACCTTGCGACCATCAAGTGTTTTAATCCACCCTTTCTTTGATGCGTGCTCAACCTTTACCCTAAGTGTAGCCAGTGCTGGTGTATTAGATAGGAAATCACTCTTAATCTTCTTGCCTAATACTCTACCACCACCACATATCTTGCCGATCAGGTCATCACCACCTCCATAAAGGTAGGCATAGATGAAACGCTTTGACTCATCTCTTGTCTTCAGACCAGCAGCTTTTTGATTAGCGGTATGTATATCACCACTAAGTATCTCTTCCGTGTAGCTTGGGTCTTTCATATAATGAGCCAGACATCTAAGTTCTAATCCAGACAAGTCAGCACCTACTATCACTTTACCTCTCGGCACAGTGAATAGACTACGCATTTCAGTACCGTACTCCTTGTTACTTGCAGTAACTTGCTGTAAGTTCGGGTTACTACTAGACATACGGTGTGTGACAGTACCCATAGTGTGTACTCTACTGTGTATTCTATTTGTTTTGTGGTTGTACTCATCAACCCAGCTGCTCACTTGGCCCTGGCGTTTCTGCAGCATCAGATACCTAGCAATAATCTTAGCCTCTGGTATATCTACACCCTTGAGTGTTGACTCATCAACCTTTGGTAACCCAGTTTCGGTAAAGACAGATGGCTTCCAACCATAATGAACAAGGTGTCTTCCTACTTGCTGTCTACTACCTAAATTTAATTCGGGGTAAGTCCAGTACCCATAGTCACCAGCATCATTAGTGTGGCATCCTAGGTCAACCTCTGTTTGGTAATGCTTACTCCTTTTATTATCCTTTGTGAACTTAACAGCCACTGGTTTCTTTGACTTCCATACTGGTAAAGGAACAAACGTCTTGTGTACCTCGTCCTCTGCCAACCTTAAGTCATTATTAATTTCTTGCAACAAAACCATAGCACTCTGTAAATCAAAGTACCACCCAGTTTTCTCTTGTAATGAGCAGTGCCTCTTGGTGTCATACTCAAGTTGCTTAGCATCATCACTGAGATTGCTAGCTAAAAGATATTTGTATAGTTTGGTTGTCACTTTAGTATCTCTAATACAATAGTCCAACATCTCCAAAGTAAACTTAGACCAATCATCATAGTCACCTTTAGCAAAGCCAAGCCTATCTCCCCAGGCTGACAGTGAGTGACCACCATCAAGCCTAGGTTTATATAGTTGACTCATAATCAAGGTATCCTCTATTTGTATACCACTAAAATCAACATCTAATAGTTCTTCCAGCACTGGCACATCAAAAGATATACCATTATGAAAGATCAGGCAGTCAGCCTCAGACACAAGCCAAGGCTTAAATAGATTCAAACAAGGCCCAGCAAATGTGATGCACTGGTCTGTGTCTATGTTATGCACAGCTATGCACCACACCTTGGTTGCCTCGATGCCATCAGTTTCTATGTCACAACTAAAAGTCCGCATCATCACCCTCAATGATAGGATTGTGTCCTTTCTCTAGTCTACCAGTGACACCATTAAAGTATGCCCATCCAGCCTCTCCAGTCTGACCAGTTCGTCTAAGTTTCGGCACACGAATCCTCGTAGAGTTTCTCTCATAATCATCTTCAGCTAGCTTATCTCTTGAGAATAGTATGTTAGTGTGACAAGCCTGGGGTATAGCACCACTGCCCTTGACATCATACTCACATATCTTGTGTGGATGTGAGCCATCATCGGGCTTTCTAGTGTGCGTACTTAGTATCACAGTAGCCTTGGTCTCCTTACATAACTTGATAAACCTATCCATCACCTCTTCTATGTTCTCGTTAGATAGGTTTTTTATTGCAGTATGTAGTGGGTCTAATAGTATGACAGTACAGCCAACTCCCTTTATAAAATACCTGATCTTACTAAACATTTCCTCCAGGTCCACGCTACCGCCACCGTCATTATGTAGTTGTATCTTAGAGGCAAAGCCAATATCTATTGCTTCATCCATAATTTTATCTACATCTAAATCATTAGGCTTAGTGAGTTGCATATTCTCACCAGTGTGTACGCTCACAACTTTCCTGATCGTTTCATCTATATTATCCTCAACCATAAAGCAACCTATTTTCTCTTTAGTATTAACAGCGAAGTGATAGATTAACTCATTGAGTATAGTTGTCTTACCAATAGAGGTGTGTGCAATGATAGACACTAACTCACCCCTTGCTACACCACCACGCATCATCTCATTAAGATTACCAAACGCATCGGGTAGTGGTATTAGTTCTGTATCCTTATAGTTGTGCATCGCAGTGTACATATCAGAAACAGTTGCAACACCCGACACTATGAATGGCTTCGCATCATTCCACCATTCAGAGATAAACTCCTTCCCGTCAGAGTGCATTATGTACTCACTCGCATCCTTGTGTTTAGCCAAGGTAAGTATCTTGCATTTGTTAGGACCGAGTATAGGTGCAATCTTCTTTGCAGCTTCTCGACCAGCAATGTCATTATCAAAACATAATACTACTGTCTCAAAAGAATCGAGCCATTCAATATTAGCCTTGATATTATCAGTACAGTTGACACCGTTGTTTATACTAACGCTTGCCCACTTTGAACCAAACATCTCAAAGACTGACATCGCATCCAACTCACCTTCACACACAGTAACAAATTTTCCTCCAGCTTTGAATAAGTTCTGACCAAACAGAGCATTATCTTTACTGGTGTTACCACCGCCAAAGAATTTCTTATTGGCTACTAGCCTTGTCTTGATACCAACCATCTCACCCTTCTTGTTATGAAAGGGGTAGTGGTGTTTGATTATGTTACCTTGAGCATCCTTCTCTGCCTTAACCCTATACTTCTCTAAGGTTTCTGCCCTAAGTTTGCGATCAGGTAGGCTATAGTATTCACCTCTATAATCAGCAAGCCAGTCTTCATCCTTCTTAGGATGTGCTGGGTATTCCTTATTGCTTAACGGACCTGGCGGACTCTCAGTAAATCCGTGTTTATTACAGGCAAAACAGTGTGTCTGACCATCTGAATACACAGCCAGGTTATCCTTGCTTGTGTCACCACCAGTGGCTGCACAATCAGGACACTGTTCCTTCCTCAATAGTATATTTTCCATATTTCCTCCCTTGAATTTAAAAGGGCAGCCATAAGCGACTGCCCCACCTTAACAGTAAAAGTTAAAGTTAAAAGTCAGAAGGGTCTGCATCCTCCACACCCTCTGCTTTCGCCTCAACTCTGATAGCTTCCAAGTAAGTGTAAGCATCAAAGTCTCCCTTGCCTTGTTTGACTTTGACTGTTACCTCATCACCGAACAACGACAAATGGTTTATACCTACTTCATCCTTATCAGAATTGTAGATTTTAGGCAATCCAAAATCAACCTTACGCTTAGCAGTAATTTGGGTTGCACCCTCATACTCACTAGTCTTAAGACCAAGTTTCTCTGCCTGTTTTTTGCTATTCTTATCCAACGCAATCGTCAAAGAATATTTCTCCTGACCCTTATAAACATCGGGTTTTGTAACGTGATTAAATACCACCTTACCAGTTAGGCTCATAGCACTCATATACATCTCCTATAACATTAACATTAAAATGACCCGAAGGTCTCCGATTAGTAGGTAATCCTACTAAGAGTACACTGGAAAATAAGGAAGGAAACCAGTGTACACTTAGAAAGACTATTACTAACTAAGACAGGCTAGGAGTTTATTCTATATATAATATATAAAATTAAATATCCTAGACCGTCTTAGTATGTGTATCCAAATAAGAAAATAAATTATAGCATAGATTCATACATCCCTGTTATCGCTGACTCTTGCTATTTTTCTTTCCTGATCCCTGTGTTCCTTGTAATACTGAGGTGATTTCATATATTCTTCGACCATATAATTTATCACTTGTTCCTCAGTAGGTTCTTCACCATCTAACATTTCTTGCACAGCTATCTGTGCTTGCTTCATAACACCCATTATTTATCCTCCTTGAGAGCTGCTTGAGCCTCTTCTAAAGTTTCAAAATCAAGTGAGTAAGTTCTCTCACCCACTTCTCCATCTGACAGTTGGTATTCCTTTTTACCTGCCTCACTTACACCTTCAATAATTTTCTTAGTTGCAAGTTCTGTTAGTTCTTTAGTTGGCATATCAATTATTATTTTCACCTTCCCTCCTCATCCCTTTCATATCCAGGATAGTCATCATCATCATCGAGAGCATCATCCTCATAGATAATCTCCTCAACACTTGTAATCTCAAACTCATCGTGCATCTGAGAGTTTCGAGCCTGCCTATGATACTTATCTTCCCAATAATTATCATCAGCCATTTGTCTTGCTTCATCCTCACTGTCAGCATCCTCAATCTCTACTTCAAAATTGTATGATACTACAGCTTCTATCTGTACTTTATAATTCATAACTTTTCTATCTCCTTCCATAGTTTATTAATTTGTACAACTAAGGTGCTGTGGTATAAATCTTGCAGCTCTCTTATTTGCTCTTGTTGGTATTGTAGTATGTCGATCAGGTGTCCTGGTTGGAATCCAATCTTTATGTCTTCTCTAATCCTAACCTTGCCATCATCATCAAACAAGTCACCACCATATACATCACCAAAATTAAACGCATCCTCAATCCGCTCATCAATCCTCTTATCGAGAGCGTAAGTATCAAATGTAATCATCTTCTTCCTCCTCTATATATAAGTTTTGTATTGTATTTATATTATCCTTACGCCACTGATTTCTTAGCCTGTCTCTGTATCTCGACAGAGCAGCTCTCTTTGTATATGGCATAAGATTCCCATCCCTATCCTTCACTGACTCACCATAACACATCCCATCCATATAACTAGGGTTGATAGGTATACCCATAGCAACTTTTACTTCCTGGTCCTCCCATTCATAGGAATAGTTACGACCATAGACTGGATGTGTTTGTAGTTCTTTAGAACCTAGTGGTAGAAAAACCCAATCCGTATCCTTTGATACTTGTAATCTGCGATGTGCTCCTGGTCTACTAAGACCAGTGGCTTCCATCACATCCTTAACAGTTATGATTGAGCCGTCATCCATAATATATTTTTTATATTGATGTGCCATTATCCCTCCTTGCTTGTTTTTTTAATAGCCTTTCATCCTTCCTTCTTTGTTTTCTACCGGGACTTTTCTTTATAGATTTCTTATTTGCTTTATATATTTTATACATACAAATCCTCCTTGACTAATCCATTATCTGTCATTATACCCTCAACCTTATCAACAAGATATAGGAACTCATCCTCTTTCTCTTCACTGATGCGGAGGTCCCCATTCTCATCTTCAACCCATATATTATCAAACTCATACCTTGATGAATACTCCAGGGCCATCGTTGCTATCTCACTATACAAACTTATCCAAGTATGTGGATGCAACTTTACATCATCTAATATTAATTGTTTAGGCATCTAGCCCTCCTTGTTTTAGTATGTGAACTATCACATCGACAGTCCATCCGTTGCCCAACATCTTCTTGCGTTGGGTATTGCTCACTCCCTCGGTATAGTTATCGGGCAGTGTTTGTAGTCTTTCCATCTCTATTGGTAGCAGTGGGCGATACGTTCCCTTCTCTACTACCAGATTATCCTTCTCAACAGTAGTCAAACATCCAGACTTCTCATCCTTTCGAGGCTCAAGCCTCTGCTTGGGTGTGATGTCTGTATTATAATCATCCCTCTTACCAGTATCTGGGTTGATTCGTCTGCCCACCATCCTTGCTACCAATACTTTAGGCTCACGATTACCTCCACCCATAGTATTCAGAGTAGGGCTTTTGCCAGTATCCGAATACACACGCTTGAGTATGTCGTGACCATTAATATCTAGGGCCGTTCCAACGTGATGACAATCCTCATTCTCATCATATTCTCTAAGTTCACAAGTTCTAACACCAGTCATTGCTTGGTTGCCAAATCCCTTGTAATCCCTAGCCAACAGACAAGCAGACTTATCTATATTAGTACGCCTAACTGTTGTGCCCTGATCCCCGACACTATCACCGAATCCTTCAACAAGTATATCCTTTAACAGAATACCCTTATCCTTGGGTTCAGTTATATCCCAGTTGCACCAATACAATCGGTATCTATTTTGTGCTGATACCAGTGACGAGTTTATCGCTACTGGCTGCACACCTAGATAATCACTGATTATGTCCTGGTACTCTTGCTTCATCCTTACATTTTCCAATAAGAATTTAACATTAGGATTGAATTTCCTACACTCATCCAAGATTCTAAGAAATTCAAAGAATAGTGCGGACCTGGGGTCATCAAACGCAAGTTGCTTACCAGCAAAACTAAATCCTTGACAGGGTGAACCTGCTAAGATCAGGTCTATATCTGGTAGTTGTCTGCCACTGACAAAATTCACATCCCCTAAATTTATAGTCTTAGGGTAGTTTTTAAGTGTAATCTTCTCAGCCCAACGGTCCACTTCAGATGCAAAATAATATTTCACCTTTATCCCTGCTCTTTCTAGGGCTACTTGACCGCAGCTAGAACCATCAAACAAAGCACATACGTTGATGCCTAAATTGTTTTCTTTATCCATATTTTTACTCCTCTATTTAATAATTTAATCAGATTTGAAATCACCTGGACTCATACCAACATCCCGATACACATCACTTACACTTACTTCTTCAGTATCCACTGGTGTGCAGTGTTCTTTACAATCCTCACATATATCTACCCACACAATAGGAGCACCACAACAATCAGACTCTACTCCGTGTTCATATATATCACTGTAATCCAAACTCATATTATCTCCTAATGTTTATGATAACTTACATTTTTTACACTAAAATCCCAACATTGTCTACACTCACCACATTCACCATCATTATCAAAGGCTCTGCAAGTTGCATCATCCTCATTACTAACAACAGTGCTAGTGTTTGCATACTTAGGGGATTTGCCATCCACAAAACTACCACTTAGCCTGATCACTAGATTTTTCGGGATAGGCTTCTTGTAATTTTGTATCCAAGCACTTTCCTTAGTGGGTAGCCAGTATTTTACATCGGGAGTTGCTTGTGCTATCTGCACAATCTTATCCAGATGCTCAATACCTTGTATATCACCACTATCGTGCCATCTAAAAACTTTACTTTCTAGTATTTTCTTAGCGTGGGTCATCACAAATATCATTGCTTCAACCCATTGAGGCTTATCAATACTATTCAAGCGTGTGTACTGTGCATCTTTTATTGCTGGGTATACTGCATAAAATCCTTTATCCGCATAACAATCAGCACATACAGAATCTTCTATTTGCTTTAGTATCATTCCAGTTTTGCACATATCCGTAGGCAATCCATAGGACCAAGTTGGCATTTTCTTTGGTTTAGAAAATCCACCAACATATTCTTGAGCTGCCTTCAGTGTTTTGAATGGCACAAACAAATTGTTTTCTATATTCATAATTATCCTTATCTTAGTTATAACAAGTATACCTAATCCTAAGATCAGGCATAGTTTTTACAACTAAGCGACTGAAAAAATCAATCCATCTCGCATAGTAACTTGAGCAAAAAATTCACGACCTTTATTATTGGTAATTGTAGGTCTATTGCAACCAACGAATGTTCCATTACTTAAAAACTCAGCACCAAATCTACTAGTTTCAGTGTAATTAAGTGTCTTACCAATATTTGTTTTTAGTTCTTTCTTGCTCGGATAATTTAATATCATCATTTTCACACCTTCCTTTCTAGTTATAACAAGTATGCCCAATCCTAAGATCAGGCATAGTTTTTACAACTCACTTCTCAAATTGAACGATAACATCATCGTATCCTCTAGAAGAATAGTATTCATAGAGCCTAACTGCCTCTCTAAATTCTACATAATTATCTGTGACTTCTACGCCACCAACCCATACTGTATACATAATTTACTCCTCGTCTTTAAATTTTTCGTTAATTCTGTCGTTAATGTGAATGTACAAAGGCAATAAAGCACAAGCCATTCCAATTAACACTAGAACAATCAAGAAAAGGTCAAACAGAATTTTATCAATCATAAGTCTAACTCCTTTTGAGTGTATGTAATTGTTTGGTCCTTATCCTTACCCAAGTTTAGAAAATGAATCAATCCTTGAGAGCGAATGGAAATTATCGTATTAACATTAATCAATCGATAATCCATTACTTTAACATCAAAAACGGATATATATTGTTTATTATCCACTCTTTGATGCCAAGATTTACCGCCCTTGAGGTATTTCTCAACACCTCTGCGACAATTCATTCTTCGGACACTTCCGTCAGTTTTAATAAACTTAACACCAACGAATTTTCCGTTTAATCCTTGAAAAAAGGATTGCAGATTTTGATATTTATTCATAATTTTATTCCTCACTTCTTAGTTAAAAAATATTTTCGTATCCAATACGAGAAATTGCATTATCCAAAACTAACAAACACAATAACTCGATTGATAAAGATATTATCTCATATTAGGGGCGATTAGTCAATAGTGATATCAACATAAGGGTTTTGTGAGTTCGTCCAAATTTGCCTATGTGTTGCTCGTCTAAGCGTTAACTAGTGTTATTGGATAGTAAAGGATAATGTAATTTTAGGGTAAGGGCGTAGCCTTGCTCGTGTTGAGTTCGTCCAAATTTGCCTATGTGTTGCTCGTCAGAATTGGGATTTTCTGCAGCTTTTTTGTCTATTTTCCTATAGACATAAAAAAGCCCTCAATTAAGAGGGCTTCTAGTTTTTACTACTTAGGCGACCGCTTCCGCTTCGGCTTCCGCTTCGGCGTTGATAAGTGCGACCGCTTCGGCTACGTCTTCGCCGTTGACGTCTATAACAATCGGCGAGGAATCAAGCAAGGCTTGTGCTTCCTTTTCTGCCGTTTTGTTTGCTACGTCTTCGAGGTGAAGGATACGACTTTCGACTAAGTCGTCGACTTCCTCGTCGCTAAGATTCCAAAACCAATCTGTATGCTTGGTTTTGATTTTGTCGGCGAGTATACGAGCGTTTTCGTCTTGCTCGTTTTTTAAGTCTTGTTTTTGACTTTCAGTCAATTCGACTTCGGGTTCGGGTTCGTCAAAACGGGGCATTGCGTTGTCGCCCGTTGTGATTGTACCCACGCCATTAAGTCTTAGGCGGTCGGCTTCGGTCAAGGCATTAAGTGAGTCGTCAATAACGTTATCAAACGCCCTCTTTACCATTGAGCGGATACTTGCGTTTTTCTTGAAGTATTCGCTATCTTTAACGCCCTCACTTCTAAACTTGTTACGAGTGATGTACTTTAATAGGCGTTCTTTACCGCCTTGACTTACTCGCCCTTCGTTTAGTGCTAGGATTTCGATTAATTTCTCATAACCTAACCCTTGCTGTTTTAAGCCTTCGCCTAAACATTGGTCAAAGTCTTTAATATCTTGATTCATATTCTCAAGCATTAAATCCTCGTCACGATGTTGTAGCGGGTTTTTGGCATTCTCGACAATCACCTCGATTTCGGGGCGTTTGTTTAAGTCTGCCATTGAGTTTTTGACTTCGGATAACTCGGCAATTGCCTCGGCTTTATCTTTAGCGGTTAACTCGTCAGTGAGTGTTATAGCCTCGTCAATTTCTTGTGCGACTACTTGCTCGTTTGTTTGTTTCTTGCTCGACTTAGAGCGGGATTGTTTTTGGGTTTCTTTTTTCATACTTCCTCGTTTTTAAAACGACCACGAAAGTGCGACCGTTAAGAGAATTATACATTAATGTGCTTAATACTCAATAGTGATATTGAACAAAGTATAAAACTAAGTGATTACATTGTATTAATATTTATATGTATAAAATCTCGGAATCCGTCCGCCCTTTAAATTTTCGTATCCGATACGAGAAATGATTCGACGACCGTCGACGACCGTCGAGGGCAGAATGTTTTGATCGTGGATTCCTTTCGGGGCGGGGTAAAAACGGCGAAAGTGCGAGGGCGGGCAACCCCTTTCAAAAAAAACAACAATCGGGGAAACCCACCTGAGTATAAAATTGTTATTTTTTCAAAGTAACACCAGGTAATTTCGGCATAATAATATATTTTATGAAAATACTTTGAAATAATTTGACGCACTCTTTATTTATAGGGTATAATATTGTATATCTTTTCAAAGTAACACTCTATTATTCCTAGAAAGGTTCTAAAGAAGAAAACTTTATTTATTATTCTATAAAAAACCTTTTAGAATATTCTAGGAATCAACTATAACAATATTTTTAGGGTATAATACTAGTATGGCAAACAAAGGTGAAATCTCAGTTGACTCTGAGAAAGAAATTAAAGAGATAGAACAAGAATTAGAAGAGGAACTACGCTATGCGGTAGCTTCTGCTAAAGGAATAGTACCAGCAGATGCTGTAATCAAGATTGAACGCAAGTTAGGTAGACCAACTGGTGGATTATCCCAGGA
>Ga0257115_1002136_pt1 | contig 12212 bp, 16 predicted proteins | sample SI112_100mmetaG_FD_194465 | JGI IMG/M metagenome (GOLD analysis project Ga0257115, IMG submission 194465) | Marine microbial communities from Saanich Inlet, British Columbia, Canada - SI112_100m | ecosystem: Environmental > Aquatic > Marine > Inlet | place: Canada: British Columbia | collected...
CAAAGTGTTTTCCAAATCTTGAGCTAATTGTTTTTAAGTGATCATAGATTTCTGTAGCACCTTTTTGAACTTTTAAAGATTGAAATCCCATATGAAGAGATTGCAAGTAAGCTGAAAGAGTATTGGGCCCACAGATTACAATTTTATGTTTTTTCATAAGTTCTTGAGTTAATAATTCTTTAGTACTTGGATCTTGGTATTCAGTTAACTCTTTATATAAACTTTCAGTTGGAGCATAAACAATTGCAAAATCTGTAGTTTTTGGTGGGACAATATATTTTTCATTAACACTTTTAGCTTTAGCTTTAAAAGCAGTAGCTAATTTTGTTCTAGCATCTGCAACAGCCTTTTTATCTTGCGCGTCATGACCATCGGTAATTGCTTTAAATTTTTCTACTGGAAAATGGCTATCTACAGGAACCAAAACATCTCCTTGAAGTTTGATGGCAAACTCAACATTTTCACTAGTATCTTCCTTCATCTTAACATTAGTCATGAATTGTGAGGCAGGCAATAAATCTTTAATTAAAGCATCCAAACTAAACTCAGCAAGGGTTCCGTATTTTTTAACTCCCGCTAAAATCTTAGTGATCCCTTCTTGGCTTTGATTTAATAATTGTACTTGTTGATTAAAGTTTCCAACTTTCTCATCCACTTTAGTTAGGGCCTCTGTCATATCTTTAGTGACCCCAGTAGATAGATTGTTAAATGAAGTCGACATTGAACCCAGAGAGGTATTAATAGTATTGTTTAAGGTGTCTTTTAATGTAACGATTTCAGTCTTTAAATTAGCTATCTCTTCAGCCTCTTTATTATCTGTTACCTCATCTTTATTTTTATTTTGTTTGATAAGTAAGTAAATTACAATAGCGACTAGAGCCAAAAGAATGAAAAGTAACGAATCTTGCATAATTAGCTAATTATTCCTCCTTTATAGAAAGTAAACAAGACAAAAATAATTATTCATTATTATTTTATAGGAATATATTTATTTATAACCAGTCAATTTTCTGGTTAAATTTACTTAATGATATGTACAAAGAACTAACCATAAAAAATATTAAAACATTCGAAGAAGAGCAAAAGCTTAAAATTGCTCCATTAACACTTTTATATGGAGAAAATAGTTCAGGAAAAACTACACTTTTAAAAACCTTTGATATTGTTCATAATATATTTGCAGAGAATGAGGTTAAAAGAGGAAAAAATGTAAGTCAAAAAGATAGCCCTTTTTACAGAAATGAAAATATTCAAAACATATCTTCGAAGAAAATCCATTATTATTCATCAAAGCTAAACAAAAAAAATATAAAAATTGAAATTGCTTTAGATGCAAATTTTCCTACTCATACTAGTGATTTAGAAAAATATTTTACAGATATCGTAAAAAAAATGTCTCAATATCATCTACTATTGGTATTCCAACAACATATTTTACATCAGACAAAGATATTTCAATAAAAAAAACAGAAGCTTTTTCTGTTCCATTAAAAATACTATTTAATATAAAATATTATAAAAAAAAGAAAGAAAGCAAAATTGAAACAATAGAAATAAAAAGAAGCGATAATAAAAGCTTAGTTACATTTTCAAGAATAGATAAAATTTATAAAAAAATTACCGATCCAGATGAGGTGGGACACAAAAGTGAAAAATTCGCTAGAATGATTACAAGACCTGATAGATATTCTTCAGTCTATCATCGAGGAAGACCTATTGCTGAACCAGACTATTTTGTAGATGAAGAACTTTATTCTGACTACAAAATTAAAACTAAGGAAAATTTTGTATGGAAGCCGTACTATGAATCCTACCTTAATATATTTAAAGATAAAAAAGAGGTTATATTTAGACGTAAAGCTATGGAGTTATTCTTCAAGTCTATAGAAAAAATCAAAAGCCTTGAATTTGGTTATTTAAAAGATTCTGATTTTAATTGCTATGGCTATCATTTACTAAAATTTATTTTTAATGAAGAATTAGGTTCTCAAAATTTGAAAAATATTAAAAAAGAAATAGAAATTTCTGAAAATCATATTAATTTTTTTATGATTAATCCAAAAAGAAATAAAAAATTTGAAATATGGAAAAAAGTTACTGGGCAATATAAAAAAACTTCTGAGTATATTAGCAAGAAATGGCTTTTAGATATAAGTAAGGAATTCACTAAAGATTTAGAAATTGCTCAAGGATTAAGAGGTCTATCAGAAAATGATATTAATACAGGTAAGAATTATAGGGATTTACTTTCAAAATATAAGAAAAAAAGATTTTTATTTCTAGAGTCGTTATACTGTGCAGAAATAATATCAAATACACCTCATATAAATCAAATTTTGATAAGTAACTTCTTATCGCATAAAAAACCTTACTCATTTACAAATTTTACTAAATTTCTTAAACGAGAAACAGAAGAAATTTTTAATGTTCGATTTACCAAAAGAGCAGCTAATGTAAATTGGTATCTTGTTAGAGATGGCAAACGATCAAGTACTACTTTTGGTGTTTTTAGATATATCACTGAATATATTAACAACGGAATTGGAAATGTTTTTTACAAAGCTAAAGATAACATAGGCCCTGGTTTTACTCCTGCATATCTTTTTAATCCTACACAAGAATTGCTCAATAAATGTTCTTCAGAAATAAAAAATGTTGTAAATAATTTAGTTATTTGTCATCCTAATAAGACTGACGTATCGTGGTCTGTGCCTAATGAAGCAGACTACCCAAAAAATTTTTTAGAAGATTTAAAAAAAATAGCTTCAAAAGATAAAAATGCTAAACGTATTTTGAAGGAACAGGATGAATTAACGCGAAAACGGCATATAATTAATCAAAAAACAAATTACGATCCACATAGAATCAATTCCAACGGTTCAAATTTTGATACCGTTATTAGTAATAATGACTCGTTAAGAAAAGAATTAAATAAAATTTTAAAAGAAGTATTAAATCTTGAACTTATAGTCACTACACCTAAATTTTTAAAACAAATTATTAAAGATAAAGATCTTTATAATGCTTTTAGAAACGCACAAAGAAGAGGGATGATGTATCCAGCGGGTAGAGGAATGTATAGTAAAAATAAATTTATAATGTTGCGAGATTTGAAATTTAAAAAATCATTCTTCATTCATGGAGAAGAAGTAGGAAAAGGTCCTACTAACATTATTCCTTTTTTAGCACAGATTTTGTCTAATAGACCTAATTTAACTTATTTAGTACAAGAATTAGAAAATAATTGGCACCCAAAATATCAATCAAAAATTATAGAGCTTATTGCGAAAGTTATAAAAAGATCACTTAATAAAAATTTTATTCTAGAAACTCATAGTGAAATATTTGTTCTTCAAGTTCAAAAATTAGTACAAAAAGGAATTTTAAAACCATCTGAAGTTTCTATTAATTATATTTCTAGAAATGATAAGGGTAATTCTGAGGTACATAATATTCCTCTGAACGATCAAGGTGGCTTTGAAAAAAAATGGCCAGGTGGTTTCTTCACAGAACGAATGGAGGTTTTGACTTCTTAGATGCCTTTTATTACATATACTATCAATAAAACTTTTTTTGAAAATTATAAAGAAATTGACATTGAAAAACTTTCACAATTTAATGTAGATGTAGAGGATTTAAATTTAGATAAAAAAGCAATATTAATTGAAAATGAAAATTATAATATCATTGAAAAATTAGGAAAAACTATTAATCAAATAGCAAATGATAAAATAGATAGTTCACTTGCACAAAAAAAAGTTTTGTTAGAAAATATGCTTAATAACATAACTAAAAGCTTATCTCATAAATTAAGAAATAATGATAAAAATAAGATTTCTATAAACTTTGAAAAAGATAAAAATAATCAATTTCCTAGAGAGCATAAAAATAAAATAATTATCGGAATTTTTTATCCTGAAGATTTTGATAACAAGTGCGATGTATTTGAAAAGAATTTCATGGATAAGTTAGGAATATTTATTGAATTAAAATCTAAATCAAATACTGATAAAATAGATAAAATTTCAATTTATCATAAAGAACTAGCTAAATATTTAATGCCAGATAACAGAAGTCTCCATTGTCAGAATCTCAAAGAATATAAAGATAGTCTAGACCCAAAGAACGATTTTTATATTTTGGAAAATATGAAGAAAATAGAATATGGAGTAAATCTATTATATAAATGGTGGAAAAATTTACCAGATAATATAAGGCCACCTAATTTTACGATTTTATCCGATTTTCCTCCCTCTCTTACTAAGCAACAAAGAAGAGAGATAACTGATCCAGAGCTTAATTTTTTACAAACTAATATTGAAAATTTTTTATTTTTTGCCAACGATAAAAACAAAAATAAAGCTAAAGTTAAGATAATAAAACAAATTGATATACCTAGTAATCAATGGTGGAAGCACAAAAGACATTGGATATTCGCAAAAAAAATGGAAAATGTCTTAAATAAAGAAGATATTAGTTTTGTGGCAATAAAAAGTGACTTTGGAGTAGAAATAGTAAATCCAAATAACACGTCCAAATTGAGCAAAGAAATGGAGTTAACAACTGTTACTAATAAAAATACTAAGCATATGAGAGATATTACTGACTATTTGTTCAATGATGCAAAAAAAGGTACTATTTGACATAAAAAGGCTTCATTTTATTGGTAAAAGAGTAATATAAGAAAAAAGTCATCATCCCGTTGACTTTATGAATTTAAGGAATATTTATCCTTATAAGACAATACTAAATTTGTGCATCCTTTATGAATGCCGCACAAATACACACAAACAAACAATCTTACTGCAATTAGAGATTATTGCGAAAAAATTTCTACTAATTTACAAGAAAAGACAGATCTTGAGCTAATAGATATTGCTCAAAGTGAAACTTCACAAAATCAGTTAGCTAAATCATTAATAATTAATAGATACCTACCAAAAGTACTTAAAGATTCTAAAAGAATATTTAATGGTCAAAATTCAGACCCTTGGCACAGAGATGATATTATTCAAACTGGTATTAAAGCCATTATAGTAGCTATCAATTCTTTTAATAAAGAAAAAACTAATCATGAGGATTTAAGTGGTGCTGTTACTAAAACAATTTGTCTTAATATATCTAAATATTTAAATAAGAAAAAAACTAATTATGACCCTATGCTTCATGTTGAAAAGGGAGCTGAATTTAAAAAAGTATTTTATAATTATTTTAAAACTTTAAAGGAATTAAGAGAAGAACTTAACCTAACTATTAATCAAAAAATTTCTGACTCTCAATTAATTAAAAAATTTAATTGTAAAATAGAAACATTAAAAGAGGTTCAATTTGTTCATCAAGGTATTGATAGCTCCAATAAAGTTTCTGAAAGTAGTTTTGAAAACAGAGATTTAAATAGTTATATTGAACAGGCTGCTGATGAAGGTGCTATTGATCCTTCTATTTATAAAACTCAAAACTTAGAAGAACAATATTCAGAAAAAGAAGAGCAAAAAAGAAATATAAAAATTTATAAAAATTTGCTATCAAATAAAGAATGGGAAATATTAAGATTATTAAATTTAGGTAAAGAAAAAAAATATATATTGAGAAGTCTAAATATATCTAAACAAAGATTTTCTTGCATAACAAAAAATATTACACAAAAAATTAAAAAAAATAATGAGGAGTGTTTACCCAGGTAATCTTGGGAGTATGTATATGAGTATGCGTTTAAACTTTAACAATAAATATAAACAAAGGAGGTCAACTTCAAATAACATTTATAGCTTTGGTAAAAGTAGCTGTCGAGTACCGGTAACGGCTCGTACTTCTGGTTCCCTTCATATCCCTTTCTATCATAACCAGAAGTCTTTCTCCAGCTGCTCTACTAAGGCTAAAAATGCTTTAACTAAAATTCACTTTAGAAGTTTTACAAGTAGAAGATCATGTTGGAATTTTAAACAAGAGTTAAAAGAAAAATTTCATAGTTTGACAAATAAAAAATTAACTATTCGAACTAATGGTCGTGGTACTAAAATTCAATATTTCTATGGAGCTAAAATATGAGTGATAAAATAGAAATCAAAAACAAAATAAAAGCTAACTCATCTTTATTTACTAACTTTGTAAAAAATGCAGTTACTGCTTCACCTAATGTTCAAAACAACTTTCTAGAAGTCTCAGCTCAAGTTGCTCTCACAATTAAGAAGATAATTGAAGATGCAAATTTAATAATGGATCTTGATTATAAGGGTAAAGACTTTTGGTTAGAAAACCGTTGTAAAACATCATGTTTTATCGATGGTGGTGTTGATAAGACCTCTATTATTAGTAGCGCTCCTCTAAGTATTAGAACTGGTAGCTATATAGTAAAACCTGATGCTGAAGATAAAAACAGAGAATTCTTTGAAGAGAGCATGGTTTTTTTAGGTGATCTTTATGATCCTAAAAATGAACTTTATGACTTAGCAGATGATGATTTTGAAGAAGATCAAATGCTTAATAAGAAAAAAGATGGGGCAAGAATTATCTTTGAAGCAGTAACAGTTGTTAAACATATCTTGCTTAATAGAAAATTTGATTATTGTTTCTTACATGGCCCTATTGAAGCAACAGTAATGCCATTTACGGTAATGGGCTTTCCAACTTTTACAAAATTTGCAGTAGAAAATATGCTACCCTTCTATAATAAAAATAAATTAAACGCAGAAGCTAGACATTTTGTAAATGTTTATCTTGAAGCTTTAAATCACATTAAAAAAAGTAAATTTCCAATTTATGGAATAGTTGAAACATCTGTTTCAGCACCTTATATCAAAAATCTTTTATATAGTTATAAAACTAAAGGAGTTATTTCTGATAAAGATTTTAAAAATACTTTATCAACAATTAAAAAATATAAAATTACAGACTCACATTTGCTTGAGATCATTTTAAAGAGCGGTCAAGCTTTAAAACCTATAGAAATTAAAAAACAAATAAAAGGGTTTAGTGTAACATCTGGATCTGCTTGGGAAGATAAAATGGATTCTTTTCCAAGTGTAAATATGGGTTATATCAAAACAACAGATCATTCATCACCTATAAGAATAGAATCTTTAATGTCTTCAAAAAGTATTAAAAAAGATTATGAGTATATTTTAGCTACCGCAAGATTACTTCCTAATTATGGTTTTCCAGTTGGTCTTAATGTGGTTGATAAATTTGCTAAAATTCCGAATTGGATGAGCAAAGCTTCAAGAAGATATTATGCAACTCACTTATTAAAACAAGCCGTTAAAAGTAAAGATCAAAATACAATTTCTCTTGCAGTTAAAATTTTATCAAAAAAAGTTAGATCTTGGAGAAATAGACCCTTAGGAGGCATGGCAAGATAATGAATAAAAATAAATGGCAATCAATTGGTACAGTCTTGGGTGAAACTAATATTGATCACTTCTACTTTAGCTTAAAAAACTATAAGGCCAAAAAAGGTGATATTATTACAACTGAATCTAAAATTCCATCAAGTGAAGGAAATATTGTGCCCGTAACTGTTTGGGGAAAAATATCATCTATTGAAAGCTCAAATGCTTTTTTTCCAACAGAAGCTGCTCAAGAATTAACAAATGAAAACATTGATATCAGAGACACTATTTTACCAACCACTAGAGATGAGCTAATCTGTAAAGTAATTATTTTAGGCTTCACTCTAAAAGATAATCTTAAATTAATGCCGCTTAATTATCCTGTATGCCCAGCATCGACAGTTAGTTATCCCTCAAGTGAAGATGTTGAGGCCTTATTGATCTCAGATTTAGATTCAGATCACCCATTATTTATTGGCAGTTTACTTGCTAGAGACGCTGTAAAAATAAGGATTGATGCAGATAATTTGGTATCACGTCATGTATCCATCTTTGGAATGTCTGGTTCTGGAAAAACAGTAATGGTTCGAAGAATTATGGATGAGCTTTTAAAGAAACAATACCCAATGTTAGTTTTAGATATTCACGGGGATTATCTTGGTTTTATTCAAAAGCAGAAAAAATTATACCCAGACAATAATGTTAAATTATTCTACCCTAATTTATCAGTAAGCTCTGAAGATAAAGAAATTATCTATACTTTAATTGATAAACTAGGAAACACACTAACAGATCCTCAAAAAGATTTTTTAAGCTCGTTATTAGAAAAGGTTAAATATGAAGGTGGAAGCTTACTAAAATATATTGAATTGCTTGCTCGTAAAGCAAGGGAGTTTGCATCAGATTCTTCTAAATCTTTTAAAAATATAAGACCTGCTTCTATGTATGTAGTTGTAAGAAGTTTAGGCCAAGTTGCAAAAAAACTTAAAAATATGGAACAAACTAATTTTAGACATAGACAAAAAATGAGCAAACTTAAATTTGAAGAATTACCAGATGCTGGAACGGAGCCTGAAAAAATTATTGCAAAAGGCCAATTAAGTATTCTATATCTTAAAGGTTACGAGAACTTACCAGCAAGTGCAATAGTATCAATCTTACTAGAAAACTTATTTAGACATAGACAAGAAGTTGAAGAAGAAATTCCACCATTTTTAACTATTATTGAAGAAGCCCATAATTTTATTCCATCAAGATCTGAAGATAAAGATCACCTTCCATCAGTTGAAACTATTAGAAAAGTAATAACTGAAGGTAGAAAATTTGGAACTGGTGTAATGATTATTTCACAAAGACCTTCAAGGTTAGATGAAACCATTGCCTCACAATGTAATAGTCAAATTATTTTTAGAATGGTTAATCAAAAAGATCAAAGAGCAACTACAAGGGACTCTGAAACTTTGAGTGTTGACGACTCTAAACAATTACCAAATCTAGCAAATGGTCAAGGTATTATAAGTGGCCAAGTTGTAAATTTCTCTCTTCCAGTTCAAATTAAATTTGATGCTGAATTAATCAATGATGATATTGGAAATGAAAACTTTATTACTGCAGTTGAAAATTGGGATGATAAAGACTCTGTTAAACAAAGAAAAAAATTTGCCAAAGATTTTTCTAATATAACTTCAATTGATAAAAGGAGAGCCAATTGATCATTTCTCCTTTCACAATAAATTTTATCCTAATCATGATGAAGACAACTCTAATTTTATATGGAATACTAATATTTTATATATTGGGTAGCTTTGGAAAAATTCCAAGATATGCAATGAATTTAGTTTGGTCATTTAGTATGGGTGGCTGTTTATTTTTATGCATTGGCCTATTCTTAAACAGCTATCAGCTAATTAAAGGTGGCCTGTTTATAATTAGCATATTGGCCCTTTTATTGATGCATACCATATTTACAAAACACCAATTATTTAAAGAAAGGAATGATGAAAAGATCAATCCAGAACAATAGATCCTTAGATTGCCCGGTATGTGATGGCACAAAGAAAGCTAAAGTAATTAAAAACGTAGCGCAAATTGGCAAATATCATCTTGGCAAAGAGATTATGGAAGAATGTAAATTCTGTACTGAAAAAAATATGAAGCAAGTTTATGAACTTGATGGAGATACACTTCATTAATGACTAAAATTTTAACTGTTGAAGATATAGAAATAGAATTTGAAAAACAAAATCCTTCTACCTCTTGTAAGTGGTGTATTTATTTGAGAGTAAGGAAAGATGATAAAGAAAAACTATTGCTAATGTTTAAAACAGATAACAAACCTTATGTTAAATTTACGTATGACTCTGGCAATATTATTACTAATTCTAAAAAAACTTTAAAAGAAATTTTATCAGAAACAATGAATGCTGTAGATGATTTGAGAAAACTTGAAAAACAAACAAAGGTAGATTTTGAAAAATAAAAAGATTAAAGAACCTACTAGTAATGGTTTAACTTTAAAAAAAATGAAGGCCTATCAAAAAAGAGCTAAAGGAACAAATAAAATATATTGGCAAGGTAGAATAGATGGTCTCAAAGGATCTTTAAGATATGCAAGCTATTTAGAGAAATTAAAATAATATATCTTAATCTATATAAGCATGTATAGCTGTACAGGCATAATGTTCTAAAAACTTATTATTCTTAAAATCGTATTTAGACATAGTCATTCGAGGCTTTTTTTCACCTTCAAATAAAATTAACTGAAATCCTAATTCATAATCTTTAAATCTAGCAGTAAAGTAATCTTCGCCCGTATCTAATTCACTACTCTTGATGGTTTGAAATTGACCTTTTTGATCATCAAAATAATGAAATGCAGTAGATTCTAGCTTGAAATTGAGGGGTTTGTACTTTCTCCCAAACAGTGCTGATTTCATATTCACACAAGTTATTTCAATACCTTGATCAGCTACTGAAAAATTTGGCCAAATAAGTAATATTAAAATAATTATTTTTCTCATTTACGAAAATCATAAAAATCACTGATTTCTCTAAATTTGTGTCTTTCTCTTCGCCACAAATAAAAAAAAATTACAATCAATAAAGGTTGTAAAATAACAAAAATAAGGATGTTGATTAACTCATATGACATTCCAATATGTTGGGCCGTAATTTCAAGAACTAACACACACCAATTAAAAAAATCATTTATCATAATTTTTTATGTGAAAATTCTTTGCAAAGCTTATTAGCCTCTAACACTGAGGGAACAAGTTTATCTAATTTCCAACTATTAGTTCGAATATCAAAATACTTAGCTGCTGTGAAATTTAGTCCGTCAACAATTTCAATTTCATATTTTTGAAATTCATCATAAAATTCTTTAAGAAAATAAATATATTCTTTGATAGGATAAGAACCTAAACTAAGATGAACACGATAACCCATTAAAAACGGTGCTATATCTTGAACTTTAGCTGTGATCTCTTCACCATTTATCTTAATTGGAATATTTTTATCCAGTAATTGCTTGATGTCCCCTGGTTTCTCGTAAGTATAAACAGTAAATGTATTATAAACTTTTTCACAATTGTCCTGCGTTCTTATCCAGAAGTTAAGATTATCACCATGAGTAACCTCCCCACTTACCCGGGCATAGGATAATGTTTCATATCTATCTATACTCCACTCTTCCTCTTCTGCTTGAGCTTGATAGGCAATAACTAATAAAAATAAGAATAAATGTAATGAGATAAAAATAGCTAAGCGCTTCAAGATTTAAGCTCCACCTTGAAACCATCACTTTTTAAAAGTGATGTTATTTTATCTAATAATAAACTGTGATGAGTATTGGGGCTTACTTTGAATTTAAAAGTTTGTTTGTAGACTGGGGTAGAATTACCGTATGAGATGAAAGTTGATACATGACAATATTTGTGGATATCGTTAATTTCCATTAATTAGCGCTCCTTATGGGTTGGGTTTTTGAAAGTAAGTAACTTGTAGTTACTGATAGTGGTTCCAATCCTTTTTCGAGGGAGTTGCCTACGTGATAACAAGGAAGATAATGAAAAAAGACGTAAACAGGTTGAAAAAAGATTGGAAATCCAATGCATGATTTTAATTAATCAAACTGGTATGTTTTCATTCAGTCAAAACTTTGTTAAAAAAAAGATAATAAAAATTTAAATTATGGAATTATTGCTAATCTTAAAAATTATATTTATCATAGGGGTAATAATTGCACTTTATGCTGTTGCTAGAAACCTTGATATTATTAGGATTATTCTAATTTACTGGAAAGATTTAATTCTTAGAAAGTAGTTTAACTAGTTTCTTAACTTCTGGTTTTTTTACAGATGATTTTGATGTCATCATACATGCTTCAGATTTTAATATTTCTCCATCCTTTAAAATACGAAGATTATTAGCTTTTAAAGTCTCACCAGTTGACGTTATGTCTGTAATTATCTCACTTGATCCTGTAAAAGGATAGGCTTCCGTAGCTCCCAAACTACTAACTAATTTAAATTGTGTAACCCCTTTTGAAAATAAAAATTCTCTCGTTAAATTTGGGTATTTAGTTGCAACTCTTAGTCTTTTTTTCTTTTTATCTTTAAATTCAAATGCAATTTCCTCTAAGTCTGCAACTGTTTGAACATCTATCCATGGGTCAGGAATTGCAACAACCAAAGTTGCTTTTCCAAAATCATATCTTTTAGATACATTAATTTTATTTTGAATATTAAATTCACTTTCTTTTAATAAATCATATCCTGAAAAACCAAGATCTAATGAGCCATCTCCAAGTCTTTCTATAATTTCTCTAGCATGAAGGTACAAAACTTTAATATTTTTTAATTGTTTTATTGATCCTAATAAATC
>Ga0257115_1002140_pt1 | contig 12207 bp, 11 predicted proteins | sample SI112_100mmetaG_FD_194465 | JGI IMG/M metagenome (GOLD analysis project Ga0257115, IMG submission 194465) | Marine microbial communities from Saanich Inlet, British Columbia, Canada - SI112_100m | ecosystem: Environmental > Aquatic > Marine > Inlet | place: Canada: British Columbia | collected...
TATTAACCATACTGCAATTTTTTTAGTGATTGCCTATTCTTTATCGTTAAGCCTTTTACTAAAAAATTTATACAGCATTAACAACATTCAAAGAATATTTCTTTTAATGTCAACAATAATATTATTTTCAACTACTATTGATACTGGAAGTAGAGCTGCATTTGGATTATTAATTATTGTTTCATTAGTTAGTTTTCTTGATTTCATTATTAGATCAAGAAAACTCTCAGTTACAATATTATCGTTTGGTTTTTTATGCTTTGTTGGGCTGATGGCTGCGCAGAACCCTCCTACAGCACTAAAAAGACTTTCTGCAGAAACAATTTTTAATGATGAAACTAGGGAGAGAATTAGGAATTTTAGTTATTATGCATTCAAGAAAAATCCATATCTTGGAATTGGATTTGGAAATTATGGCCAAATCACCACTGAGGATATTAGGGATAAGGTAATTGAGAATCATGGTGTTTTCGATACAAGTAAATATTTGCGAGGCTCTCATGCACACAACGTTTTTTATACATATCTTGTTGCTGGGGGTATGTTAGTCTTTTCGATTTTTTTGTGGTTCTGGTTTTATGTGGTTTGGATTATTGTTAAATTAAGAAAATCAAAGGAATCTGAATGGATAGTTTTAAGCAGTATTGGGGTTACACTAATAAATCTTGGTATTGGCTGGGTAAATACAACTCTCCATCATGAGCATGCTATATTGTCAATGTTTATATTAGGACTACTAATTTCTCAATATAGGAAAAATCATCTCAATAATGAAAAAACTTTTATCTAGTTTCTATTAATCAAGAAAGTTTAGTAATAGATTCAATTACTTCTGAAGCTTCAATGTACTTCATACAGTTATGGTGTTTAAGTGGACATATTCTTTGCATGCAAGGCTGGCAATCTAGATTCTTTTTTAAAATTAAACTTTTAATATTTTTCCATTGCGATGTTTCAACAGGGTTGGTTGGTCCAAATAAAGATATTGTAGGCACTTGAAGACTTGCAGCAATATGCATAGGACCACTATCACCAGTAATAAGGACATCTAAATTTCCAATATAACTGGATAGTTCATAAATAGAAGTTTTTCCTGCAAGATTTGTGAAGTTATGGATACCTTCACTTTTTAAGAGACTTTCTATTTCATTGGCAAAATCTAGTTCATTCATACCCCCAAAAATCATAATATCAAAACTTCCAGACAGTTCTATTGCGATTTTTGAAAACTCCTTTGGATACCATCTTTTGGCACTTCCATAAGAGGCTCCAGGATTGATACCCAATATTTTAGAAGTCTTACTATTGTTTTTTTTATGAATATAGGAGACTAGATTTCCAGCTTTAAGGTTAATTTTTAGACTGTAGTTTACAAAATCAACGTATTTTTCAACTTGATGAGATTTTGAGGATTTAAATTGACCATATTGATATTTTTTTTTTGCATTAACTATCAACTTAGTTGCCCTAGCTCTTATTGAGCCTCTGAAACTAAAATAAATATCAAAAGATTCAAGGCCAGAAAAGGTTTTAAGTGGTAATTTCTTTTTTGATTCTATAGTTACAACTTTAACTACTTTTGGATGATTTTTTAATAGTTCAACTGAATTGAAAGACCCAATAATAGTTATTTCAATGTCTCTATAAAAGCTAACGATATTTTCTATTGCTGGAGTTGACATAACGCAATCACCCAGCCAGTTTGGGAGTTCAATTAAAGCTTTAATGGGATTTTTTCGAGGTTTAATCAATTTCTCTTATCACTTCAAGTGTTTTCTTTAAATTTTTATCAATTGAAAATTGTTTAGATATTTTTTTGTTTTTTGTTTTTTCCTTTTCTAAATTAATTCTATTTTTTAACAAATTATCAATTAATTTGAGTACCTTTTCATCATAAGGTTTATCCATTATAAAATCATCATCTAGGATTTCGCAGGCACCATTACTAGAAGTTGTAAATACCACATTTTCAAAATACATTGCCTCGAGTACTACATTAGAAAATGGATCATAGTGTGTTGGAAAAAGGAATATATCACTAATCGTATAAAAATCATTAACATCAGCTCTGGGCCCCGTAAAAAAAGTGATGCTATCAATCTTTAGTTTTTTTGATAAGTTTTGATAATAACTCATATTACTTTCTTTTCCTACTACAAACGCCTTAATATTTTTTGTTTTTAACAAGGCTACCATCTGCAAGAATTCTTTTAGACCTTTTCTTTTAAAGCCGCTTCCAACAAAAAGAATAATCGGCTGGTCTTTATTAATTGAAAATTCTTTTGATAATTTATCAAAAGACTTTTGATAATCAGTTTTATTAAATTCTATGCCGTTATAAATAATATGTATCTTATTTGGATTAATGTTGTATGTATTGATAATTTCTGACTTTACCATTTTTGAATTTGCAATAATGCCTTTTGCATTATTAAAACATTTTTTTTCTAAATATAAATAGATAGGGTGAAGTAGGTTTATCTTCGATTTATTTTCAATTGATAAGAATATTTTATGAACACCATCACCAGCTCTGTATAAGTCAGGGCAAGTGATTCTTTCTAGTGAGTAATAAAATTTATCTTGTTTTATATAATATAACTGAATATTAAATAAAATAGCACGGAGCCATGAGGGCAGAAATTTTGGAAATTGTGAGTTTATAATTTGATGATCAACTCTACTTCTTTTTAAGGCTTTAGAAAGCCTAAAAAGGTAGTTTTCAGCTCCACCAAACCTCGTTTTATTTGAACGTATTAAATATATTTTTTTATTCAATGCTATCTAGATTAACTAAACTCTAGCTCAATCAAGTGACAAATAGTATGTCCAATAAGGATATGCATTTCTTGGATGCGAGGTGTGTCTTCAGAATTTACTAATAAATTGACATCACACAAGGAATTAAAATCACCACCATCCTTGCCACTAAAGCCGATTGTTTTACAGCCCAAATTATTTGCAGTTACTAAAGCATTAACTACATTGGCGCTTGTCCCTCCAGTGCTGATACCAATTACTACATCATTTCTATTTGCCAGAGCTTCAACTTGGCGATCAAATATATGTGTAAAGCCATAATCATTTGCAATTGATGTAATTACGGACGAGTCTGTAGTGAGTGCAATAGCAGGAAGACCCTTACGTTCGGTTTTATATCGGCCAACCAGTTCTGCAGCAATATGTTGGGCATCTGCAGCGCTACCACCATTACCCATGATTACAATTTTGCCATTATTATTTAGGCAATTAACACATATTTTAGTGGCTATTTCAATTTCACTAGCAAGTGAGTTTATTGTATTTGAACTAGTTTTGATGTGTTCACTAAATTCATTTTTGATTATTGACTGCATAGTAAATCTTATTGTTTAATTTTTTCAATAGTTTTAGAAGAGCTTTGGCCATCTACAAAATCAACTAATTTGAGCTCATTTACTAAATCTTGACCAACTACCTCTTTATCTTTATAGTCCCCACCTTTTACTAGTATATGGGGTTTTATAGTATTAATTAATTCATAAGGAGTGTCTTCGTCAAAGATTACAACATAGTCAACAACTTCAAGTGCAGCAAGTATATAGGCTCTATCTTTTTGCATATTTATGGGGCGATCTTTGCCTTTTAGTGAAGTAACTGAGCGGTCTGAGTTGAGTCCAATTATTAATATATCACCAAATTTTTTTGCAGACTCTAAATAACTAACATGGCCTGAATGAAGCAAATCAAAGCAACCATTTGTAAATACAATTTTCTTTCCTTTTGACCTTAAATCTTGACTAATTTTTTTTATCTCAATTTGCGTTTTAATATGTTTTTCACTAGAAGACTTATAAAGACTAGATTCATAGTCAATAATTTCATTAAGAGTGGCTGTAGCACTTCCAATTTTACCTACAACAACTCCACCAGCTAAGTTAGCAAATTCAACAGATTCATCAATATCATAACCACAAGCAATAGCAAATCCAAGTGACGCGAGTACGGTATCACCTGCACCAGTCACATCAAAAACTTCTTTAGCTGTTGTCGGGTGGATACGCAGTTTGTTGTCATAAATTGCAATACCATGTTCGCTTAAAGTAATTATTGATTTATCAAGATTGCACATGGATTTGAGTTCTATTATTGCTTCAGCTAAACTGGCGTCATCAAAAATATTTATTTTAGTTGCAAAGCTTGCCTCTGTTTTATTTGGAGTTAGCAAATAAGCATCTTTATATTTTAGATAATCTTCCCCTTTAGGATCAACTAGAACCTTCTTATTGTGTTTATTTGCAATATCAATTAAAGACTTTGTTAATTGATTTGTAAGGATGCCTTTACCATAATCAGACAGCAAAACTACATCATAGTCTTTGACTATCGAAGTAAAAGTATTAATAATCTTATTTTGTGATAACTGATCAATGTCATTGGAACTTTCACGATCAAATCGAACAACTTGCTGTTGAGAGGCAATAATTCTAGATTTCTTTGAGCTGATACGATTTTTCTGAGCAATTAAGTATTTTGTTTCAACTTTTATCTTATGAAGCAGACTTATGAGTTTATTGGATATTTCACAGTTTCCTATGACACTGATAATATCAACTTGAGCGCCTAGTTTTTTTAGATTGTTAACTACATTTCCAGCGCCGCCTAATAATTCTGTTTCATGGCCAATATTAATAACTTGAACCGGAGCTTCTGGTGAAATTCGATCACAAGAGCCCCAAAGATATTGGTCAACCATTAAGTCACCAATAACCAATATTTTTGGTGATTTATTATCTAAATTAATCATTTACTTCAATCCCATGCAAACGCTTAATTTCAGGAATATACGATTTAATTCCTTGCTCTAGTGTGAACAAAGGTTTAAAGTCCAGATTATCCTGCGAAGATACAATATTTGCTTGAGTATGCATTTGATAGCCATCATGAGGGTTAGTAAAATACTCTGAACCAAAATCAGTTTCTAGCTCCTTTTGAAGAATATCTCCAATATCTTGAAAACTTCTGGAAATTCCTGTGCCTATGTTGTAAACTCCATTTTTTCTCGGTTTGCATGCTTTGATAAGAGATTGTATGACATCATCAATATAAATAAAGTCACGAAAAATTGCATTTGAATTATCAAATAGTCGAGGGGCCTTACCATCAAGTATCTGGTGTCCAAGTTGAATTACCATAGAGGCTGTGTTGGCTTTGTAAAACTCTTTTGGTCCATAGACATTAAAAAATCTTAATCCAGCAATTGATAGCTCTGGATTTTCTTTCGAATACCTTAACGAAACTTGATCCATAACTAACTTACTATAACCATAAGGATTTTCAGGGTTTTCTTTACCTACAGTTTGAGGAGAAGGATTATTACCATAAGTAGCTGCTGAGCTTGCATAAACTAACACAGAACGATTTTTTTTTGCTAACGCCAATAAATCATGAAATGAGTTTACATTAGTTTGCATTATTATTTCTTGATCATAAACCCGAGTATCAGAAATGGCTGCTAGATGCAATATAAAATCAATCTTGTAATCATTTAAAAGTTTAAGGTCATTTTGATTATTAATATTGCCACAGATAATCTGTCCATTGAAGCCAATCAGATTTTTGAAGTGCCCAAAACTTTTTAGATTTCCATTAGGAAAAACTTCGTTATTTCTGAAGCAGTCAAATACAATAATTTTTGAGTTTGGGAAGTTGACTTGAAAATAAAAGGCAAGGTTACTCCCAATAAAACCAGCGCCACCTGTAATTAGAATAGTTTTATTGTTGAAATCTATATTGTTAAATATCATATTTTATTGAATTTTGTATAATTATAGAGCATCATCAAGAAGTTTTATTAACAAAACTAATACAAAAAAGAAAATCTGTAGCGAGGTTTTCAGTAATGATTTACAAAATTTCTGTATGAATACTTAAATTTTTTCACTTGAGGTTCCACAAGATTTTATTTGAAGAAATTATATAGTTGATATTATCGATTAATAAATACTTCTGGGTTAATTTAGTTCAATTGTTGAACATAACAAAAGTTAATGATAAAATAATTTTTTGTGCTCAACTTTTTTTGTGAAGTGGGCTAGGGCTCCCAGTTGACTTTAATATCAAATGAATAATAAAGATATAAAACTTGACTTACTTCGTAAAATAGAATCAAACTCAAAGTACACTCAAAGGGAGCTCTCTCGAGAAATTGGTGTTAGCTTGGGGAAGATTAATTATTGTATGAAAGAACTTTCCAAGAAAGGATGGATAAAACTGATAAAATTTAATCAGAATCCAAATAAAATAGGCTATGCTTATCTCCTTACCCCCAGAGGTATTGAGCAAAAGACAAGACTTTCTTTTAAATTTCTAAAATTGAAAATAGCAGAGTATGAGATGCTGAAAAGTGAAATTAGTGAATTAGAGCGAGATACTATCAACTTAAAGTTGGGCGATAAATAGAATTTTCTTTTAATTAAGTTGCTTATTCTAGTTTTTTGAAGGAACGATAAGTATGATTCCATGAAAATAGTCCCAGTTATTTTATCAGGTGGCTCCGGAACGAGGCTATGGCCTTTGTCTCGTATGCAATATCCTAAACAATATTTGTCTTTGACGACTGATAATACTCTGCTTCAAGAAACTATATTACGCCTTAACGGATTAGAGAATCTCGCTGATCCAATTATCGTTTGCAATACTGATCATCGCTTTTTAGTTGCAGAACAATGTCAACAAGTTGGTATTAATAAACCAACAATATTACTGGAACCTATTGGAAGAAATACTGCGCCTGCAATAGCTGCTGCAGCTCTTCAATCAATTAAACAAAGAATTGATGGGGTATTGTTGGTTTTATCAGCGGATCATGTCATTCTAGATGTTGAGGCATTTCAAAGTGCAATTAAAATTGCTATTCAGAAGGCACACCAAGATAAATTAACAACTTTTGGTATTGTCCCGACAGATGCAAATACGGGTTATGGATATATTAAATTATCTAGTGATAATGCTGATGGTTCTTTTAAGGTTGAAGAGTTTGCTGAGAAGCCAGATTTTCTGACTGCACAATCTTACCTTAAACAAGGAAATTATCTATGGAACTCTGGTATGTTTGTTTTTAAGGCAGATATATTTATCAAGGAGCTAACTACTTTTGCTCCTGATATTGTTAAATCCGTTAATAATGCTATTAATGGAGCTCAGCAAGATCTTGACTTCATCCGTCTTGATAGGCAATCCTTTGAATCTTCTCGATCTGACTCTATAGATTATGTTCTTATGGAGAAAAGTAAAAATGTAGTCGTTGTTCCATTAGACGCTCAATGGAATGATATTGGTAATTGGTCAGCTCTATATGATATCGGTAAAAAAGATATTAATGGTAATGTAATTCAGGGCGATGTTTTTATCGAAGATACAACTAATACTTATATTAATGCTAATCATCATATTGTTGCAACTATTGGCGTTCAAGATTTAATTATTGTAGATACACCTAATGCTACATTAATATCAACCAAAGATAAAACACAAGAAGTTAAGAAAATTGTGGAGCAGCTTAAACATAAAGATAGAGAAGAGCGCTTTAATCATCTTAAAGTTTATCGTCCTTGGGGGTGGTATGAATCTATTGAGGTATGCGTGAATTTTCAAGTAAAAAGGCTCCATGTTAATCCAGGAGCAAAGCTTTCATTACAAATGCATTACAAACGTGCAGAGCATTGGGTGGTGGTTAGTGGAATAGCTTCAGTTATTAATGGAAAAGATTCACTTAAGTTGACAGAAGGTGAGTCAACATATATTCCAATTGGTTCAACTCATAGTTTAGAGAATAAAACCAATGAAATATTAGAGGTAATTGAAGTTCAAAGTGGAACTTACTTGGGTGAAGATGATATTGTTAGGTTTGAAGATATCTACGGCAGGGCTAAATATTAATGTTGACCGATCAAATATTTAAGACCATTGTTAATTCAACTCCACTAGTCTCTATTGACATTTTACTAAAGAGGAATCAAAAAGTTTTATTAGGAAGAAGGATAAACAAGCCCGCGCAGGGTTATTTCTTTTCAATCGGTGGTAGAATTCTTAAGAATGAAACCATTGATAAGGCAATTAAAAGAATAGCTCTAGATGAGCTCAATATTGAATTAAAATATAGACCAGATTTTATTGGTGTGTTCGAGCATTTTTATGATGACAGTATTTATGCAAATGTTTCAACACATTATGTAAACATGGCTTATGAATATGAGGTGGACGAGATACCAAATCTGCCAACTCAACAACATACTGAATACCAATGGTTTTCTATCGATGGCTTATTAGAAAGTAAACAAGTGCATAAATATACAAAGGATTATTTTAGGAACTAAAAATGGAAAATAAAGTAGCGTTAATAACGGGTGTAACTGGGCAGGATGGTTCCTATTTAGCTGAGTTTTTATTAGATAAGGGTTATGTAGTTCATGGTATTAAACGGCGATCTTCATCCTTTAATACAGATCGCATTGATCATCTATATCAAGATCCTCATGTGACTGATCGCAAGTTTATTTTGCATTATGGTGATTTATCTGACTCAATGAGCCTGGTGAGTATTATACAAAAAATTGAGCCTGATGAGATCTACAATCTTGGTGCACAATCACATGTGGCAGTATCATTTGAAACTCCAGAATATACAGCAGATACAGTAGGCCTTGGTGCACTTCGTATACTAGAGGCCATTCGTATATCAGGTTTTGAAAAGAAAACTAAGTACTATCAAGCTTCTACTTCAGAGCTATATGGCAAGGTTAAAGAGATTCCACAAAAAGAAACAACGTCTTTTTATCCAAGGTCTCCTTACGCAGTTGCCAAGTTGTATGCCTATTGGGTAACTGTTAACTATCGAGAAGCATACGGTATGTATGCTTGTAACGGAATCTTATTTAACCATGAGTCTCCAGTGCGTGGAGAAACCTTCGTCACTCGAAAGATAACTAGAGCGCTGGCACGAATTTCTCTCGGACTTCAAAATACTTTATATCTTGGAAACATGAATGCTAAGAGAGATTGGGGACATGCTAGAGATTATGTTGAGATGCAATGGTTAATGCTGCAACAAGATGAACCGGATGATTATTGTATTGCCACAGGTGTGCAGTTCTCAGTTCGTGAATTTGTTAATTTTGCGTGGGGTCATTTGGGCAAAACCATCCGTTGGGAAGGTGAGGGAGTGAATGAAAAAGGTTACGATGTTGAAATGGGAAATCTAATCGTAGCAGTGGATCCAATGTACTTTCGTCCAACTGAGGTGGAAGAATTACTAGGAGATCCAACTAAAGCTAAAGAGAAGTTAGGCTGGGAGCCAAAGATCACTTTAGAAGAAATGGTCCATGAGATGATGGAAAATGACATCAAAATTGCTAAACGTGACACATTAGTCAAAGAACACGGCTTTAAGGCACCAGATTTTAACGAGTAGCGTCAATGTTTAACTCAATAAGTTTATGAATGTTAATGACAAAATCTATATTGCAGGACATAGGGGTTTAGTTGGCTCTGCTATCGTGAGGCAACTAGAAGCAAGGGGCTTTTCAAATCTTATTTTACGCACTCATAAAGAGTTAGATCTCACTAATCAATTGCAAGTGCAAGCCTTCTTTAAACAAGAAATGCCTGATTATGTTATTTTGGCAGCTGCTAAAGTAGGCGGTATTCATGCGAATAATACTTATCCAGCTGACTTTATCTATCAAAACATTATGATAGAGGCAAATGTTATTAATTCAGCTTATGAGAGTAAGGTTAAGCGCTTACTATTTTTAGGAAGTACTTGTATCTATCCTAAAATAGTTGAACAACCTATGAGCGAAGATGCATTACTTACTGATGTATTAGAGCCAACCAATGAGCCTTATGCACTAGCTAAGATTGCTGGTATAAAGCTTTGTGAATCATACAATCGTCAACATGGCACAGATTTTCGCTCAATTATGCCAACTAATTTATATGGAATTAATGATGATTTCTACTCAGAGAACTCACATGTCATTCCTGCACTTATGCGACGTTTTCATGAGGCAAAGGTCAACAAAGATGCTGAGGTGGTTGTGTGGGGCACAGGCAATGCAATGCGTGAGTTTTTATATGTCGATGATATGGCTGCAGCGTCTCTGTTTGTATTGGAGCTAGATGAAGAAACTTATCAAGCCAATACTAAGCCAATGCTTTCCCATATTAACGTTGGTACTGGTGTGGATATTACCATCCGAGAAATGGCAGAAACTATGAAAGAGTTAGTTGGGTATAAGGGCAAGATTGTCTTTGATACTTCAAAGCCGGATGGAACACTAAGAAAATTGATTGATGTGAATAAGTTAAAGAACGCTGGCTGGACATATAGTGTAGATTTAAAAATTGGTCTTAAAAAAACATATGATTGGTTCTTGGAGAAGAATCGGTGATCCTATCATTAAAACGTCTTTGGCTACAAATTAATACTAAGCGTAAGAAACAGCTTGGACTCCTAATAGTTTTAATGTTGATTGCATCAGTTGCTGAGGTTGTTAGTATTGGTGCAGTTGTTCCATTTTTAGGTGCGCTGGCTAATCCAGAAGTAATCCTTCAGCACGAGAGAGCACAGTACTTTATAAACTATTTTGGAATAACAGAATCAAGTCAGCTATTACTTCCATTTTTTTTGGTGTTTGCTATTGCAGCAATTCTAGCGGGGTTGACGCGAATTGCACTCTTATGTGTTCAAACTAGACTGGCAGCAGCTATTGGTGCAGATTTTAGTTATCAAATTTATAAATATACTCTGCATCAGCCTTATTCTAAACATATTGCACAAAATAGTAGCGAGGTAATCGCAGCAATTTCAACAAAGACGGATCAAGTTGTTGGACAAAATTTGCTTCCTACCCTTAACATTGCAAGTTCGTTCATTATGCTGAACATGATTTTGATTTTGATGATGATAATTCATTTTGCAATGACACTTGGTGCAATCGCTGGATTTGCATTTATCTACAGCATACTTTTTCTTGTGACCAAGAAAAAACTTCATCTCAATAGTCATGTGATCAGTCAGAATACCACTAAGGTGGTCAAATTTTTACAGGAAGGTTTGGGCGGGATTCGTGATATTCTGATTGATGGTACGCAATCAACCTACTCTAGAGCTTTCCAAACTGTGGATGTAGCTAGAAGAAGAGGGCTTGCAATTAATCAAATCTTGTCGCAAAGTCCACGTTATGGTGTCGAGGCATTAGGTATGGTGCTAATAGCTTTATTAGCATATTCCTTAAGTATAACTGAATCTGGATTAATTGGAGCTTTACCCATGTTGGGGGCTGTAGCTATTGGTGCTCAGCGTATCATACCTATGTTGCAACATATCTATGGCTCTCTTTCTAAAATTCGAGGTTCAAGAGCGATATTACTAGACACTTTGACAATGCTCGAACTATCGATGCCTAAATATGACAAAAATCTAGACCGTCAGACTATTCCTTTTCAAAAAGTAATACAGTTGAATAATCTAGGGTTTCGCTACCAGAAAAATGCACCTTGGGTGTTAACGGAAATAAACCTGAAAATACTAAAAGGATCTATGATAGGGTTTATTGGCACTACTGGTAGTGGTAAAAGTACATTGCTTGATATTATTATGGCTCTACTTCAGCCCTCAAAGGGCTCATTAGAAGTTGATGGAGTAGAGATTAATGAAAACAACTATCGAGGTTGGCAATCTCATATTGCACACATACCACAAACAATATACCTCTCTGATTCAACTATTGCTGAAAATATAGCCTTTGGCTTATCTAAAGATCAGATTGATCATAAAAAAATGATTAAAATGGCACAAAAGGCACATATAGATGAAACAATTCAATCATGGGAGATGCAGTACGATACTGTGGTGGGTGAGCGTGGCGTTCGACTTTCAGGCGGGCAGCGACAGCGTATTGGTATAGCTCGAGCCCTTTATAAAAATGCGGATGTGTTGATTTTTGATGAGGCAACAAGCGCACTTGATAATGTGACAGAAAAAGCAGTTATGGATGCAATAAATGAGATTAGTAAAGATGTTACTATTCTAATAGTTGCTCATAGATTATCTACTTTGAAAAACTGTGACTTTATTGTTGAGCTGGAAAATGGAAAAGCTAAATATAACCAAGATTTGAAAAAGATTTAAAAATATATAATATGGAAGATTTAGAGTTAATG
>Ga0257115_1002150_pt1 | contig 12163 bp, 7 predicted proteins | sample SI112_100mmetaG_FD_194465 | JGI IMG/M metagenome (GOLD analysis project Ga0257115, IMG submission 194465) | Marine microbial communities from Saanich Inlet, British Columbia, Canada - SI112_100m | ecosystem: Environmental > Aquatic > Marine > Inlet | place: Canada: British Columbia | collected...
TAATGGATCTAATACAGCTCAGATAACTGATATTGTAACGATTGCAGCAGGTGATAGCTATTCTAACGCTGTGGTAACAATAACATCTAATACATCACACGGTTCTGGAGCAACTGGTATCGGAATTATTGAACCAAAGCTTGGACATGGATATGATGCTATTGAAGAATTGGGGGGATTTAATGTGATGATTAATTCTCGTCTCGAAAATGACGAATCAGGAGCATTTACAGTAAATAATGATTTCCGGAAAATCGGATTAGTGTCTAATCCACTTTTTGCCAATGGCGATCTGGCGACATCAACAACGGCAGATCAAGCGGTTACAATTACAGTTCAGTCTTATTCACAATCTTCTGCGACATATGCGGCGGATCAACTAGTAACAGGTTCTGTATCTGGAGCAACAGGGCGTGTAGTCGATTTTTCTAGCAACACAACACTACGCTTAGTGTCCGTTACACACGGCACTAACGCAACTGCTGGATATGATAGCATACCAGGATCGTTTCAGACAAACGAATCTTTGACTGTTTCAGGGGGAGACCCAACATCAAACACTTCAGCCGTTTCCTCTGGTGCTTTAAAAGCATTCAGTGGTGATATCATTTATGTTGAAAACCGATCGCCTGTAACTAGAGCTAGTGATCAGATAGAAGATGTAAAATTAATCATTAATTTCTAATTCACTGGATATTTAATGGCACTAACTACAGTTTTTAATGCATCACCATATTATGATGATGCAAGTGAAACAAATGACTTTTATAGGATTTTGTTTAGACCAGGTTACGGGCTACAGGCCCGTGAGCTGACACAGCTTCAGACTTTATTGCAGTATCAAATACAACGGGGAGGATACCATTTATTTGAAAATGGCAGTAAAGTACAAGGCGCAGACACAACATTTGACACTAAAGTTAAATCATTAAAATTAGAAACTGCTTTTAGCGGATCTGATGTTGATGTGTTGAACTTTAGCGATAAAATTATTGCGGGAAGTGCATCTGGAGCCCGTGGGCACGTGGTACAAATTGAAAATGCTACGTCCACAGATCAACCAACGTTAATATTTCAATTACTGTCTGATAAAGGGTTTTTAGATGGTGAAACTATTAATACTGTAGAAGATGTGTCGCATTATGCTAACACGACTAGCTCTGATGGAGTTTCAGGTATATCCGGTGCTGAAGCTGGGTCTAGTATAGCTAGTGTGGCAGCTGGTGTGTTCTTTGTTGATGGGTTTTACGTTCAAAACATCAAACAAAGTATGGTGGTAGACAAATATAATAGCCTTCCTACGAAAAGAATAGGAATGACTATAGTTGAATCTGTTGCAACATCAACAACAGACTCAACATTGTTGGATAATGCACAAGGAACAACCAACTATGCTGCACCAGGTGCTGATAGGTTTAAATTAAATCTTAATCTCACATCAAAAGATTTAGATGCAATAGATCCTGTTGAGCAGGTTGCTGATGAAAAATTTATAGAGTTATTGCGCGTCGAGAATGGCGAAAAAACAAAAGAGTTTAAGTATCCAATTTATGCTGAACTCGAAAAAACGCTAGCTCGAAGAACTTTTGATGAGTCTGGAGATTATACTGTTCGACCTTTTGGTTTGCAGATAGTAGACAACCTTGCGGGAAACAATTCATTAATATCAGCGGGATTGGAGCCAGGAAAAGCATACGTAAAAGGTCTTGAGTTTGAAACTATAGCTCCATCTTTTGTTGATATTAGTAAGGGAAGAGACGTAGAAAATGTTGATTCATTCACTCTTTCATCAGATTACGGCAATAAGCTATTTATTCATAACGTTACAGGTAACTTTGATATTAAAAAACACGAAATCGTTGATTTGCATTGTGTTAGTATATCTAGTGTAAACGCCATTGCATCACATACAAACGCATTGACGATATATCAATCAACGAAGGTTGGAACAGCTCGAATTCGTCAATTTGATTATGAAAATGCTGACACGCAATCTGCAAATCAAACGCATTTTCATTCTATATACTCAGCGCGTCTTTATGACGTTCGAACTAATTCTACCATAACTGGTGAAGTATCATCTGGTTCTGAATCTCCTGATTTTGTTAATTTGCCTTCAACCATCACATCGAATGTTAGTGAAGCTTACACTGGGGCAACATTAGTAGTTAACACTACGTTAGATACAACAACAACAAGTGATACTATAACAATAGACAAGTATATCGCATCAGGTGCCATACACACCGCGATATGTAATACAGCATTATCTCAAAATGTATTATCGAACTCGACATTCACGTTATCATTTAAAATGAAGGACGTTCAATCCTTGATGGTGCCTCATAGTCGATTAGACCAATCAGCAAATGCTAACAGCTCCTCTGTGATTTTAACCACCAAAGCAGATGTTGATAATTTATCACGGTATAATAGAGATCCTGTCGGTAACACTATTTTATCAGATACTAATCGAAATTCGATGATATTTAAGTATCCGTACACCCCTATTAATAATTTGCCTGATGGTGTTACTTACACATTCAAACGATTCGAGCAACGATCATCCGACGCAACAGGCCTCATTAATTTTTCTATTACTACAACAGGTGGTACTTTTGTTCCAGGAGTTAAAACATTAAGTGCTGCTGAGGCTGCAGAAAATTTTACTGTATCAATCAAAAACGCATCAGGTATAACAGATATAAATGGAAAACCTGTAACAAACGGGAATATATTAAATTTTTCTTCAGGATACGGGCGCGAAATACAAATTACAGATGCTAATACAGTGTCTCTTAAATGCAGCACATCTGGATCGTTTACAGCTGAAGTAATATCAACTGTTCAAGTTTCTAATGCCTCACCTAGAACCAAGTCATTAATCGTTGGTAATGTTTCTGCCACAGTTGCTGGTACAACTGACACATCCAAAGGTCAAGTGTTTTTCCAAAATCCTAACAAGGTTGTTGGCGGAAAAGATAACTTAATGATTAGCGATGTTTTTAATTTAACGAGAGTTGTAGATTCTAAAGATCTAAGCATTTTTCCTAACAACACACACATTGCAAATTCTGCATGTGATGTAACAGATAGATACGTGCTCGATAATGGTCAGCGAGATAATATGTATGATCATGGGAGCATTATACTCAAGCCTGGGGCAACACCCCCTACAGGCCGGATTCTTGGCATAGTTGATTATTTCGATCCTGACACAAATCCTGGATTCTTTGCTATAGGATCATACTCATCTGATATCGCTAGTTCCACAGGGTACAATTTATACAGCAATGGAACGCCAGCAGACACGTTTAATTATTCAACGATTCCTACATTCACCAGTCCATTAACTGGTGAAATTATAGAATTACGTGATGCTTTAGATTTTCGACCTATACGTGCGAATGCTAATAATGGTTCAGGCGCGAACACCGTCAACGATATAAATGTTAATACATCATCGATGGATATTTCTATATCTGATGATGGTGGAGTTCCTGATCCTGAATTTACCTTTATTCAAAATATTCAATATTATCTTAGTCGCACAGATAAAATAGTGTTAACGCGTGATCGTGAATTTAAAGTGTTAAAAGGAGTATCAGCACTCTCTCCAGCAACACCGCCTGATGATGAAGACTCGATGACGTTGTATACTGTACAGATACCAGCTTACACTTTTAGCCTTGCAGACATTAGCACATCTTATGTCGACAATCGCAGGTTTACGATGAGGGATATAGGTAAGCTTGAGCGACGACTAGAAAATCTTGAATATTACACAGCATTGACATTACTTGAAAAAGAAACAGCCGCTAGAGACGTTACAGGTGAAGAGAATAGGGATTCTCTATTCAATCCGCAAGGATCTAGATTTAAAAATGGGATTTTAGTTGATCCGTTTAAAGGTCATTCCATAGGAGACGTAGAAGATGAGAGCTACAACGTATCAATTGATTTTGACGCATCTGAACTTAGGCCTAAATTTTTCACAGACAATTACAAGTTTAAATATAATGCAACTAATAGTTCATCTGTGATGGTCTCAGGTAATGTAGCTACATTGAGTTACACTAGCAAAACCATGATTTCTCAACCACTATCCAGCAACTCTCATATAGAGGTAAATCCTTTTGGGCTTATTAATTATATTGGAGGAGTTAAGTGTACACCAACATCTGACACATGGTTTGATACTGTATCACGTCCTGATGTTTTGGTAAATGTTGAAGGTTTGAATGATGGATGGCAATATGGGTTTGATCGAAATGGACATGGATCTCAGTGGGAAGATTGGTCAAAAATTTGGTCAGGGGTACAGCTTAATTTGGACCCACATGTTAATACAAGAGATCAAGGTAATACGCAAACAACTCGCAGAAGCGCTAAACTAACTAATCAAGTCTTTTCAAGAACAGGTATAAAGCAAGTTAATATTCCTGATGCCATCAAAAGAACAATTGGTAATAAAATAGTAGACGTTTCTGTAATACCCTTTATACGAAGCCAAACTATATGGTATAAAGCAAAAAGTATGAAGCCGTCCACCAACGTATTTGTGTTTTTCGATGGGGTATCTGCTAATACCACTCCATCACCATACATCACAATATCTAACATATCTAATACAGCAACGCATTTTTTAGATGGAGAAATAATTACTCAAGGTTCTAATACAGCTGAAATTGTAATTGGAAGTCAAACATCTTCAACCAATACAGCGACACTCCACATTAATCCATTGTACAGTACAGGTGTTGAAAGCTCTGCTTTTAATACTGGTACCGTTATTGGCTTGACGAGTGGGGCAACAGGCACGATTTCTGGTTTAACCACACCAACTAATTCAACTCAAGCTAATACAAACTTTGCGGGTGAAACTAGTGGGAAAATAGTAATACCAGGTGGAACATTCAGAACAGGAGAAAGATTAATTCGCATATTAGATACACCAACTGACAATATTGCCACATCTTCCACCTTTGCTGAAGTTCGATATGCTGCCACAGGAATATTGTCATCACGTGAAGCGGGTATAATTTCAACGCGGCTTCCTATTGCTCGTAGAGATAATATAAAATCAGATGCACTGTTTTCAGACCAAACACGCAGAAACACTACTTCTAATGATTGGCTAAATCCATTATCACAAACTTTCTTCGTGGATAAAACACAAAATCCTAACGGCGTGATGGTCAAGTCAGTGGATGTGTTTTTCAGACAAAAAGCTACTGCGAACACAACAACAATACAGCTTCCTATTACATTACAGATTAGGCCTATTAGAAACAACTTACCAAGTCCAAGCTTGATTGTGCCACTTGCTGAAGTTACGTTACGACCAGAAGAAGTCAATGCTCAATCATCTATCATACCAAACGTTGCAAATACTGAGCACTCAACATCTTTTAGCTTTGACGCACCGTTGTATTTGCCACCTGATGAATATGCTTTAGTGTTCATTACAAACAGCAAAGAGTATCAACTGTATACAGCTATATCAGGTAAAAATGTTGGAGGAACCACACGACGTATCATCAAGCAACCAAATGTAGGTACATTATATGAATCTCAAAATCAAAGCATACCCGTAGCTGATCCTGCCACCATGATCATGTTTAAGCTTAATCGGTGCGAATTTAGTCCAACATCTGGATCTTTAGTTGTTAGTTCTAACGCAGTCTCCCTCAGCAGTAATACGGCAAACGTGGTTGCAGATTCTATTAAAATCTCAACTTCAACGTTAGAATTTTCTAACACAACTCAAGTGTATAGCTACAAATCAACTAATACGTCAGGCGATACATCTCCTGATTATAATACCATCGTACCTGATCAAACAATATCATTAAATGAAAGGATCATGTGCGAGGCCAACACATCAGATGAATTTTATATAAAAACAGACATCACCTCAACTGATTCGAAGATATCACCTTATATAGATCTTGATAGATTAAATTTGATCATGATAGAGAATGATATCGACAATGGCGAATTAGTCTCCAGTGATTTCTACATAACAAATGGCGGCGCAAATTACAACACATCAGTTGAGGCCGTGGTATCTGGTGGAGGAACTTCTAATACAGCTACTGTGTCATTAACATTAACAAGCAATGTGATAACGGGCGTTGTAGTAACTGGTGCTGGGACAGGATATGTGTCTACTCCAATCATAACAGTTTCAAACTCGTCCATTAGTAATGGTACGGGAGCGACCATTGTTTTAAATGGTGAGACGGACAATAGAGGTGGAAATATAAATGCTAAGTATCTGACTCGAAAGGTTACGCTTGAAGATGGTTTTGATGCTTCTGACATTAAAGTTATTATAAATGCTTATAAGCCAGAGCATTCTAATATAATCGTATATGCAAAGGTAATAAATAGTGATGATCAAGAAACGTTAGACGATAAAAACTTCTTTATGTTACATCAAGAAACTGCCAACACAGTTTATTCGATCAACAATAATGATGTAAAAGAGTTTATTTTTAAAACTGAACGCGATGCTGTTACTTATAAGTCAAATGATGTTACATTTGATAAATTCAAATCTTTCATAATTAAGGTGTGCTTATTAACGTCTAAGACGTACGACACTCCAAGAATAAAAGATTTGCGTGCAATCGCACTGGATGATTAATGGAAAAAGTACAAACAGAAAATAAAGATTATATACGCGACACACATTCACGGGCGTTGCTTGCGCACAACATAAACGATTTGCATACACACCGAGAACGAAAAAGTAAGGCGTTAGGAGCGGCTTATGAATTTCAGCAATTGAAGGATGATGTACACTCTTTGAAAGATGCTGTTATCTTATTAAACAAAACTTTAAAGGAGCAATCAGATGTCAGCAAACGTAGCTCTAACTGATACCTTTGACACGTGGAGAACGCGTACCAACTCGCTGTTACTTTACACTCAAGATACTGTTGGTGGAGTTGAGACGCTAAAAATAGCTAACACAGCCGATGCAACTTCAAACACTACAGGGTCTGTGACGACATTGGGCGGTGTGAGTGTAGGTAAAACTGCTTATATAGGGGAGCAGTTGAATGTCGAAGGTGACACGACACTAACTAAAGACTTGTCAGTTGCTGCAAACACCAGCCTTGGAAGCGCAGCAACTGAACAATTAATCATTAATGCTTCGCTAGCATCTAATGTGCTACCGCTTGTGGATTCAACATCAGAGTTGGGGAGCATAACCAAGAGATTTGCAGCATTATATGTAAATGGTGTAGTGGGATCTAACACGGTATCTTCATTGCAAGTTCCAGCCGGCACAACAGTCCAACGGGCAGGAGAAACGGGAGCAATACGGTATAATTCAGATCTCAACAGATTTGAAGGTAACACAGGAACTAATTTTGTACATTTAGGCGATAACATTCAAGATGTTGATGGCGACACTAAAATAACTCTCGAAAGTTCATCTGATGAAGATTATGTAAGAATTTTTACAGGAAATTCTTTAACACTATCAACCGAACGTGTTAATATATCCCAAGGAGGTAATGTAGGGATTGGTAGTGGAGCAACTGCAGGTGATGCTAAATTACAAGTTGTCGGTACTGCCAATATAAGTCAAACTGTTACGCTAGGCAATGTGTTGACAGTTGGTGGTAACCTAAAGGCCACTGGAGCATATGCTAACATTAGTACTACAGAATATATAACTTTAAAAACTCCTACCGTAACGATTGATTCTAATAACACAATCATAACTGGTAATTTAGTCGTCCAAGGTTCTCGAACATACATCGACACGACTCACCAAGTATCGCAAGATAAAACAATCGTTTTAGGAACAGGAAGCGATGTATTTTCAAATAGTACGTTTACAGCAGCAGATCCAACAACAATAGTATCACGTCGAAATAATTCAAACACAGCTCACAGCCTAACAAATGGTGATATGATTTTGGTTGTGTCATCATCAGATACCACTAATATCCCAGCGGAAGCTTTGTATAGTGTGACCACTGTTAACACTATCGCATTTACTATTGATATTGTTGGAGCACCTAGTGGTGCCGGAACATTGGATTGGACAGGACCTCAACTCGATGCGAGTATAGACGATGGCGGATTAATTATAGCAGGTAACACCGTTCACAAATTTACATGGGACAATGCTGATGATGCATGGCATTTAACAGACTCATTGGTGGTCGCAGGTGATGTGACTGTTACTAGCAACATCATTAAGAATTCAGATGGTGAAGCTGCTATTACTATGAATGCTGATCGAGAAACGACGTTTGCCAATTCAATACAAATAAACGGTAACGTAATACGTGAGTCAGGGGGTGTAGACACAATTACCATGCATGCTAACACCAATGTAACTATTGCAGGGGATCTGCAAGTGTCTGGTAATCAAATTAAAGCGAGTACTGGTGATGATACACAATCTTTTATTGGAGCTAATGTGTCTTTCCCTGGAAGAATTACATTTGCCTCCGGTGCTGCCGCCAATACTATTTTAGTAGGTAGCTCTACAGGTCTTTTGACACACGCAGCTTTCGGAATATATGATAGTGCTGGTGTTAGACTTGGTCCGGGATAATTATAAAAAATCAATAAGTGGAACTGAATAATGGCAGCAAAATATCCAGTAAAAATATATGGCAGTGGTGATGGATTACAACGACTTTCAGGAGCTGAAATAGATGCAATTGCAGATCGTATACTATATGACTTCGCTACAAATACGACAGGTGTCGGCTCACTAACTATACGCAATCCTGCGGATGGGAGTGGTAACGCAGGGGTTTTCAGCGATACTGTTCGAGATGAGGCGGTTGGTACGCACCCAGCAAGTGGATCAATAACAACCAATCAGCAAAGCTATGATCAAAATTTAACGAAAGATAACACATCTTCAGGATCAACTTCACCATGTTTTGCAAATGCTTCTCACATTCAAACAATGGGCGGAACTGGTGATAGCACGACAGAAAATATTAGCACTATATTAGCCGCTTGCACATCAAAGTTAGCGGCAAGTACTTCGTGCGTCGGTAGCTATTATCTTGTAAACTCTACATCGAGTCTTCCAGGTGGATCAGGCACCGGTTGGGCATCTATAGGAACGATGACTGACACTATTCGAGCAACTAGTGGATCTGGTACAGACACTACCACATACACAACATATATAAAGCAAGGATCTGATCCTGGATCCGTCTCAGCTCGACCAGTTAAAGTTTCTAGTGGTACAGCGGTTCAAGCGATGACTGATAGCGAAATTTCTGCTATGTCAAAGTATTTCAGAAATTATATTTCGACTACAGGTATCGGGACATACAAAATGGCTACATCCGCACCAGGTGTTGGGACACAAGTGGCGGTTGGTTCAATTGTTGATACTAAAAGAGACGTATCGATCGGCGTATCATATGATAGGGGAGTTTATTCGTCTGGATTTGATAGAGGTAATTTCTCATCTGGGTACGATAGAGGTAATTTCTCATCTGGGTACGATAGAGGAGCTTTCTCATCTGGATATAGTCGAGGCACATTCTCATCTGGATATTCCAGAGGAAGTTTTCAAGGCGCCCCTGGTCACTTTTATAGTAGAGGCACATTCTCATCTGGATATGCCAGAGGCACATTCTCATCTGGGTACGATAGAGGAGCTTTCTCTACTGGATTTGATAGAGGTAATTTCTCATCTGGGTACGATAGAGGTAATTTCTCTACTGGATTTGATAGAGGATCATTTTCTGGTGATACAATTGCCGCAAGTTCATCATCAATAACGTATACGCTGTGGAAAAGAACAGCATAATTTATAAGGAATATTATGATAAAAGAAGTATTAGTAGCAAAGTGGTTGAACACGGAAAAAACTCAAATTTTAGCTCGCACAAAAGATGAGAATGGAACGATAACAGATAAAATGTATAATTATGGCGACGCTGATTATACCACACTTCTTGACATACATTCTGTTGATGAAATTAATAGAGTCACTGAAGAACAAGATGGAACTAAGATTGCAGAACCTCCAACCCCTGAATTGCGTGCTAAAAGTGAAGCACAAAGTCTTGAGAAAAAAAGACAAAATCAAACGCAAAAGTTGTTTGAGTCTAAAATAGAGGCTTTTGAAATTGTTGAAATCCGCAACTCATCTAATCGTATTTTACGTAGCAAATTGCGTAAAGCTGCAAGCATAATAGAAGTCACTGCTATATCAGCATTAATTATTCAAGAGGCTGTGCTCGCGGAAGAAAAAAAAACCAAAGCACTCAGCAAGAAATCTAAATCTAAATCCAAATGACACAAGGCTACATCATTGTTGCCTCGAATGAACCAAGGTTTGCTTATTTTGCACATCAACTTGCATTATCTATACTTGATTTTAATCCAGGTGCAAAAATACATCTCGTTACCGAAGTAGACTATTATTTTAAACTTTACCAACACTTCCATTATTGTAATGAGATTTATGATAAAGTTACATACATACCTGATAATATAGGAAAATATCGAGCCAAAATATGGGGATGCGCACAGTCAGATTATGACACGACATGTTATATTGATGCTGACATGGTTTGCCGGAAGAGTGGATTAGACATAGTTTTTGACGCGTTGGGTGAAAATGATATGGTGTGGACATACATCCGCGAAAAGAACGCCGCGGATGCTTCGTGGTGGGATTGGCGGGCAGGTGTAAAGCATCCCCATGGAGCGTTTTTTGTTTATCGTAAAAACGAACGCATGTCCTTATTTTTTGATAATTGGTATAACCACTTCTATGAGCTTCACAGAACTCCATCAGAAAAAGACTGGACAGAAACCAATTATAAATGGAAGCAGCGTCACTGGGATCAAGTACCATTACATGCTATAATGATGAATGAACAACATAGATGGTACATGCCAGAGTTAAAATGGGATTGGGTTCAAGTAGATAAAGATTGGAGGTTTAACTGGATAACCCCTCATTATGAGATGTCGTATAATTATGATCCAAATGAGGCATTTTTAGAGCATTATGCAAAATCATCATATAGAGATATTTTACCTGAACTTTTTTGCGGAGGACCTCAAGAATGATTGCTACATATGAAGCAACACCGCCAGACTACATACTGGATGTATTAGACAATGTTCATGATCCATTATTTGACATTGCTGATCAAGCTAAAAAAATACGACATACTGGAACAACGTTAGATTTTCACTGTGGTCCTGTAGCACTAGAAGAGGCACGTAGTAGATATTATTCTCACACCTGGGATCCACACAACAAGGGTAATATATGTGGACAGAGACCTGAATTTGGTCTTTCATATGATTACATGCCGGAATTATACACGAATGATTTTGAACAATCTAATGGCGAGCATTACGAATACGTCAACAGCATTCGTGATAACATAGCTAATTTAGTCGGCGCTCACGAAAAAGCGTTATGTGCATACTACCCACCATCAGGATTTTTAAGTTGGCACAATAACAGCGACACATGGGGATTTAATTTTTTATTAACCTACAGCGAAAGTGGAGACGGTTTTTTGCGCTGTTTAACACATTTAGATGATGGTACAGTTAAAGTTGTTGATATGGTTGATAAGCCTGGTTGGCAATTACGGTCTTTTTATTTTGGCCCACACGGATCAGATGAGCTTTGGCACGCGTGCGGAACAACATGTCGACGCCTAACGATCGCGTTTACAACCAATCAAATGTTCCGCGATGATGTTATTAATGATTGCTCTGACGTTGTTGTGTATGATAACGAGTACCTACAAGAGTGTGAGGTCGCTCCTGGATACAAAGACTATGTACCTGCTCAAATGCGATATGCTACTCGCGAAGAAATTGCGAATCAAAAGCCTTTTAGTCATAACTACAAATCAAAAGCCTAGTAGACATAATTAGCTATCCAACAAACTCAACAGACGGGGATTACGTAGAATATGGTGGGTTAGCATATCACTTTGTTGATCTGCATTAAGGTGACCGCCATACGCCTCCATCAACCGGTTAGCTACTGCTAGTGATTGATTTCGTGTTAGATTATTTCTATCTTGAAGCTGTCGTATAAAAAAATCCAAAACAGATTCTTTCCAATCTCTACGTGCTATTTTTTTGAATTTTGTAAAATTATAATAGTCTGCGCACCAATCCA
>Ga0257115_1002155_pt1 | contig 12132 bp, 10 predicted proteins | sample SI112_100mmetaG_FD_194465 | JGI IMG/M metagenome (GOLD analysis project Ga0257115, IMG submission 194465) | Marine microbial communities from Saanich Inlet, British Columbia, Canada - SI112_100m | ecosystem: Environmental > Aquatic > Marine > Inlet | place: Canada: British Columbia | collected...
ATTCTTTATGAAGCAATACCAGCCCTAGACCATGGCTTTGTCCGAGTAGTTGACTATATGGGTGATGATACATCAATCGTTCAATCAGCTAGGGTTTCCTATGGTAAGGGAACTAAAAAAGTTTCAACAGACGCAGGTCTAATTAAATATTTAATGAGACATTGGCATAGTACTCCATTTGAAATGTGTGAAATTAAATACCACATTAAGCTTCCAATTTTTATTGCTCGACAATGGATCAGACATAGAACAGCAAATGTAAATGAATACTCAGCAAGATATTCTATTTTAGATAAGGAATTTTATTTACCAAGTGCAGAAAATTTAGCAGCTCAATCTTCAAGTAATAGACAAGGAAGAGGTGATGTTTTAGAGGGTGAGCAAGCAAAAGAAGTTTTAGAGCTTTTAAAAAATGATTCAGAGAGAACATATGATAATTATGAAACGATGTTGAATGAAAGATTTGACGGCTCAACTATAGATGAAAATAAGAAAGGATTAGCCAGAGAACTTGCTAGAATGAATTTAACATTAAATACCTACACACAGTGGTACTGGAAAACTGATTTATTAAACTTAATGAACTTTTTAAGATTAAGAGCTGATAGTCATGCTCAATATGAAATTAGAGTTTACGCTGACATTATGTTGGACACTGTTAAAAAATGGGTTCCAATAACTTATGATGCATTTATGGATTATAGAGTTGGTGGAACTGAAGTTTCAGCCAAAGGTAAAATAATTATTCAAAAACTTATCAAAGGTGAAGATGTTGATGCAGATAGTTCAGGACTATCAAAAAGAGAATGGAATGAACTAATGATTGCTTTTGATCTTAAAGATAAGTTGATTTAATCTTGTTAGCAAAATCTAAATATATTTTTGAAATTTCATGTTCAGGATTTGCTTCAACAATAGGCTTTCCTTCGTCCCCACATTTTCCAACTTTAGGATTTATTGGTATTTCTCCTAAAAATTCTTTTTCAAACTCTTCTGCTGTTTTTCTAACACCACCTTCACCAAAAATTTTATATTTCTTACCATCATCTCCAATAAAGTAACTCATGTTATCAACCAATCCTAAAATTTTAACTCCTAGTTTATCAAACATTTTAATTCCTCTTTTTACATCTAATAAAGCTACCTCTTGAGGTGTTGAGACAATTATTGCTCCATCCATTTTAATTTCTTGTGAAAAGGTTAATTGAGTATCTCCAGTTCCTGGAGGCATATCAACAATGATGAAATCTAGATCTTTCCAATTAACTTTTTGAGTAAAAGTTTTAATAGCACTTGTTACCATAGGGCCACGCCAAATCATCGGAGTTTGTTGATCAGCTAGAAAACCTATAGACATACATTGAATGTCATATTTTGTTATAGGCTCTAATTTTTGACCATCACTTTTAGGCTTTTCATTAATGTCAAACATCTTTGGAATAGATGGACCATAAATATCAGCATCTAATAAACCAACTTTGCAACCAACTTGTTTTAAAGCTAATGCAAGATTCGTTGCAAAAGTAGATTTTCCAACTCCTCCCTTCGCACTTGAAATTGCAATGGTAAACTTTGTTCCTAAAATTGGATTTTTTGTAAATTTCTTAGGCTCCAGCTTCTTTTTCATTGCGTCACTTAGTTCTGGTTTTTTATCAGTCATAATTTCATGATTACTTGTTTTTTAGAATAAAGACACTATATACTTTGTCATATGTCAGATGATTTTAAAGGAAGAGGAGGAAGCCCTTGGGGATCTCCCCCAGGTGGAGGAGAAAACGGTTCGGGTAAAGGACCAACGCCACCAGATATAGATGCAATCATTAGAGATATTCAAAACAAGATTAATAAGTTTTTACCTGGTGGAAGTAAATCAGGTGGAAAGCCGATTGGTCTAATATTAATTGTTTTACTTTTTGTATGGTTAGCAAGTGGACTATACAGAGTATTACCCGATGAGCAGGGTGTAGTATTAAGATTCGGAAAGTTTATAAAAACAACTCAACCTGGTCTAAATTATCATATTCCATTTCCAGTTGAGACGGTTCAAACTCCAAAAGTTACTAAAGTAAATAGAATGGATATTGGCTTTAGATCTGAAAGAGATAGTGGTTTTTCAACAGGTGGAGGAGTTGCAGACGTTCCTCAAGAAAGTTTAATGTTAACAGGTGATGAAAATATAGTTAACATAGACTTTTCTGTATTTTGGGTAATTAAAGATGCTGGAAAGTTTTTATTTGAGATTCAAGATCCTGAAGGAACTGTGAAAGCTGCAGCAGAGACTGCAATGAGAGAAGTGATTGCAAAAAGTGATATTCAGCCAATTTTAACTGAAGGTAGAGCTAAAATTGAAATTGAAACACAAGATATTATTCAGTCAATATTAGATGAATACAATAGTGGTATTCAAATTACACAAGTTCAAACACAAAAAGCTGATCCACCAGACCAGGTTATTGATGCGTTTAGAGATGTACAAGCTGCAAGAGCAGACATGGAAAGATCAAAAAATGAAGCAGAAGCTTACGCTAATGATGTTATACCAAGAGCTAGAGGGGAAGCTGCAAAAATTATGCAAGCTGCAGAAGCATATAAGCAAAAAGTAGTTGCATCTGCAGAAGGTGAAGCAAGTAGATTTGTTTCAATTTTTAATGAATACGACAAAGCAAAAGAGGTTACTCAAGAGAGAATGTATCTTGAGACCATGGAAAAAGTTTTAGCTGATATTGAAAAAGTAATTATTGAGAAAAATGCTGGATCAGGTGTAGTTCCTTATCTTCCATTGCCAGAATTAGGAAAAAAGAAAGTGAGTAATTAAATGAAAGCGCAAAAAATTTTATTACCAGTAATTGTTATAATAGCTGCGTTAGCTTTCTTCTCTGTATTTATAGTTAAAGAGGTCAATCAAGCAATAGTTCTTCAGTTTGGTGATCCAAAAAAAATTATAGTAAAACCAGGTTTAAATTTTAAAATTCCTTTTATTCAAAACGTTGTTTTTTTAGATAGCAGAATTTTAAATCTTGATACACCACCAGCTGAAGTAATTGCATCAGATCAAAAAAGATTAATCGTTGATGCATTTGCAAGATTTCAAATTATAGACCCTTTAAAATTCTATATTTCTGTTGGAAATGAAAGAGTTGCAAGATCAAGACTAGCAACAATTATTAATTCGAGAATTAGAAATGTTTTAGGACAACAAGAATTACAAACATTGTTATCAAAAGATAGATCTAAGCAAATGTCTTTGATTCAAGAAGGAGTAAATACAGAAGCACAAAAGTTTGGAATTAAAATTGTTGATGTCAGAATTAAAAGAGCAGATCTTCCTCAAGCAAACAGTGAGGCAATTTATAGAAGAATGCAGACTGAAAGAGAGAGAGAAGCTAAAGAATTTAGAGCGAGAGGTGCTGAGATGGCAGTGACCATTACTTCAACTGCAGATAAAGAAGTTTCAGTAATATTAGCAAATGCAAATAAAGATTCAGAGATCATGAAAGGGGAAGGTGATGGACAAAGAAATAAAATTTTTGCTGAAGCTTTTGGAAGAGATCCAGAATTCTTTGCTTTTTATAGAGCTATGCAAGCATACGAAACTGCATTAATTGGAGGAGATACATCTTTAATATTATCTCCAGACAGTGAATTCTTTAAATTTTTTGGAAATATAAAACCTAAATCTCAATAATATTATTCATGAAAGAATTGATCATAGCTTTTGGTCTATTTCTTTTTATTGAAGGAATTTTATATGCCTTATTTCCATCAAAAATGAAAAGTATGTTAAAAAAATTAGAGTTAATAAAAGACAGTCAATTAAGATCAGGTGGGCTGATTTTCGCAGTTTTAGGGTTTGTAATTATTTATTATATAAAGAGTTAATATGAATAAAATTAAAATTATATTAATCACCCTCGTTTTTACTTTTGGTTTTTCAATTCAATCTAATTCAAAATCGGTTCCAGCATCATTTGCAGATCTTGCTGAAAGATTAATGCCATCAGTTGTAAATATTTCAACTACTCAAACGGTTACTACAACCACCAATCCTTTTCCATTTCAATTTCCTCCTGGATCACCTTTTGAGGATATGTTTAAAGAATTTGGAACTCCTCAAGAAAGAAAATCAGCAGCTTTAGGGTCGGGATTTATTATTGATGAAAAAGGGATAGTTGTAACTAACAATCATGTTATTCAAGATGCAGAAGATATTGTTGTTAGAGTTAATGGTGATCAGGAATTTAATGCTAAAGTGATAGGTGCTGATCCTTTATCAGATATTGCAGTATTACAGTTAGATACAGAAGAAAAATTTACACCAGTTGCCTTTGGAGATTCTGATAAAGCAAGAATTGGTGATTGGGTAATAGCTATTGGAAATCCTTTTGGTTTAGGAGGGACAGTTACATCAGGAATTATCTCAGCAAGAAATAGATCAATTGGTTTATCAAGATATGAAGATTACATACAGACAGATGCATCAATAAATTCTGGGAATTCAGGTGGACCGCTGTTTGATATGAACGGCGATGTCATAGGAATTAACACTGCAATTCTTGGAAGAAATGGATCTATTGGAATTGGTTTTTCCATTCCATCAAATAGTGCAAAAATTGTAATAGATCAATTAATTGAATTTGGGGAAACTAAAAGAGGTTGGCTTGGAGTAAGAATTCAAGAAGTTTCACAAGAAATTGCAGACATAGAAAAATTGGATGAACCAAGAGGAGCGCTAGTTGCAAGTGTAGCTGAAAATAGTCCATCAGCAAAAGCTGGGGTGAAAGCTGGTGATATTATCTTAGAGTTCAATGGTGTTAAAATTAACCAAATGAAAGAGCTTCCGGCAATTGTTGCAAAAACAAAAGTTGGCTCAACTGTAAAAGTTAAAATTTGGAGAAATAAAAAAGAAATAACGAAGAATGTTTTGTTAGGAAGATTGGAAACTTCAGATGATTTTAAAGTAAGTGAAAAACAATCTGAAACACCTAAAGATCTAATAATTGAAGACTTAAAGATAACAGTTAGAACATTAACCAAAGAAGATATTAAAACTAGAAAACTACCAAATCAGACAACAGGATTAATTGTTACTAAAATTGGTAACTCAAGCCCTTTACGTAATTCAATAAGTGAAAATAGTATTATAGTTGAAGCGCAAAAAACAAAAATTAAAACTGTAAGTGATTTAGAGAAAATTGCAAAAAAAGTTTTAAACTCAAATCAAAAAACAATATTATTTGTAATATATAACACTCAAAATCAAAGAAGATATATAGGTGTTAAACTAGATTAATAATGGATTTAAAATCCAAGATTATTTTAATTTCAGGACCCACAGCATCAGGCAAATCTAATTTTGCAATTAAATTAGCAAAAGAAGTTAGAGGTGAAATTATTAATGCTGATAGCATGCAGATTTATAAAGAACTTAAAATTTTATCAGCTAGACCAGATCCTAAAAATTATCAAAAAATAAAACATCATTTATATGGGTTTCATAATGTGAAAAAAAATTTTTCAACTGGAGACTGGTTGAAGCTTGCTATAAAAAAAATTAATGAAGTAAAAAAAAGAAAAAAAGTTCCAGTTTTAATTGGGGGCACAGGTTTATATTTTAAAGCATTATCAGAAGGGTTGGTTAATATTCCAAATATTCCAATTCGATTTCGAAACAAAATAAGAGAAGAGCATAAAAAATTAGGACAAAAAAAATTTTATCAAAAATTGCTTAAAATAGACTTAATTTCAAAAAATAAAATTAATCCAACAGATGTTCAAAGAACAATCAGAGCATACGAAGTTAAAAAGTTTACTAATAAATCTCTTCATGATTGGTTTAAGGATACAAAATCCTTTTTTAAAGAAGGTGATTTTTTTAAAATATATATTGATTTTCCTCGGGAGGAATTGATTAAAAGAATTAGCAAAAGAACAAACTTAATGATGAAACTAGGTGCAATCAATGAAGTTAAAAAATTTATAAAATTGAAGGTTAAGAAAGATAAAAGCGTCAATAAAGCCATCGGTGTTGGTGAAATTAAAGAATACTTAAATAATGAAAAAGATCTTAAAGAAATTATAGAAAAAATATCAATAAAGACTAGACAATACGCCAAAAGACAAAATACATGGGCAAGAAGCAACATGTCTGATTGGTTAAAACTTCAGCCTCAAGAGATAAATAAATTTTTAAAAAAATTTAAATAAGTCATTCTAAAACTTGACCAATGAGCACAACTTCAGCTAGATTGCGAAATGCCAAAATTATATACAGGAGCAGAAATTGTTTTTAAGTGCCTTGAGGATCAAAAGGTAGAACATATTTTTGGATATCCTGGTGGGGCAGTTCTTCCAATATATGATGAATTAAAAAATCACTCATCAATTAAACATATTTTAGTTAGACACGAACAAGGTGCTGGTCACGCAGCTGAAGGTTATGCAAGATCATCTGGTAAACCAGGCGTTGTCTTGGTAACTTCTGGTCCAGGTGCAACTAATGTTGTAACAGCTCTAACAGACGCATATATGGACTCGGTACCTATGGTTTGTATTTCAGGCCAGGTCCCAACTCATTTAATTGGAACAGACGCATTTCAAGAATGTGATACGACTGGAATTACAAGACCATGTACTAAACATAACTGGTTGGTTAAAAATATAAATGATTTACCCAGAATAATGCATGAAGCTTTTAAAGTTGCAACAACTGGTAGACCAGGACCTGTACTAGTTGATATTCCAAAGGATATTCAATTTGCAAAAGCAAAATATACAAACCCTAAAAAGAAAAAAGAAATAAAGAATAAAAATAGATTTAATCAAAAAGATATTGATAATTTAATTGAGTTAATGAACAAAGCTTCAAAACCAATTTTTTACACTGGTGGAGGAGTAGTAAATTCAGGACCAAAAGCAAGTGAATTACTTAAAGAGTTGGTTGCTTTTACTGGATTTCCAATTACCACAACACTCCAAGGGCTAGGTTCTTATCCAGGAGATGATAATCAATTTTTAGGAATGCTTGGAATGCATGGAACTTATGAAGCAAATAATGCAATGCATGATTGTGATTTATTAATTAATATTGGTGCTAGGTTTGATGATCGAATTACTGGAAAGATAGATGAATTTTCACCAAAATCAAAAAAAGTCCATATTGATATTGATCCATCATCAATCAATAAAATTATTAAAGTAGATTTACCAATAGTCGGAGATGTTTCTGATGTTATTAAATCTACAATTAAAACTTTAAAAAAGAAAAATTTAAATTTAGAAAAATCTAATAAACAAAAAACTTCAAAATGGTGGCAACAAATTCAAAAATGGAGAACAAAAGATTCTTTAAATTTTATTAATAGTAATAAAATTATTAAACCTCAACATGCTGTACGAAGACTATATGAATTAACAAAAGATCAAGATACATTTATAACTACTGAGGTTGGTCAACATCAGATGTGGGCGGCACAACATTATAAATTCAATAAGCCCAACAGATGGATGACTTCAGGTGGATTAGGAACCATGGGGTACGGTTTACCAGCTGCAGTAGGGGTGCAAGTGGCTCATCCTAAAAAACTAGTAGTTGATATTGCTGGAGAAGCATCAATTCTAATGACAATGCAAGAGATTTCTACAGCTGTACAATATAATCTACCTATTAAAATATTTATTTTAAATAACCAGTACATGGGAATGGTTAGACAGTGGCAAGAGTTACTCCATGAAAAGAACTATTCTGAGAGTTATTCAGAAGCTTTACCAGATTTTGTTAAACTAGCAGAAGCCTATGGCTGTGTTGGTTTGAGAGCTGAAAGTCCAGATGAATTAGATGATAAAATTAAAGAAATGATTAATATTAATAGGCCAGTAATTTTTGATTGTCACGTTGATCAAGCAGAAAACTGTTTTCCAATGATACCATCAGGAAAACCACATAATCAAATGTTATTAGGTCCCAAAGATCAGGAAGAAAATAAAATTACAGGAAAAGGAAAAGCGTTAGTTTAATGACAAAATCTAAATCAGCTTACAGTACACCTACTAAACTTAGTAAATTAGAAACTCATATAATTGTTGTTTGGGTAGATAATGAAGCTAGTGTTTTGTCACGTGTGGTGGGACTATTTTCAGGCAGAGGATATAATATTGAGTCTCTAGCAGTAGCAGAGGTTGACCAAAAAAATAATCTTTCAAGAATTACGATTGTAACTACTGGAACTCCAGAAGTTATTGAGCAAATAGTTCTGCAACTAAAAAAATTAGTTCCAGTACATAAAGTGGGTAATTTTAAAAGAGATGATAAAAATGTAATTTTTAAAGAAATGGCATTATTTAAAATTGTTGGAAATAAAGCTAAAATTAAAAAAGCTTTAAATGCTTGTAAAAAATTCAATCCAGTTATATTAGATCAAACAAATAAATCAGCCGTAATACAAATTACAGGATTAAGACGAGAAATAGATAAAATGTCAAAAAATTTAAAAACGCACGGTCTTTTAAGTGTCTCAAGAACTGGAGCGGTAGCTATGACTAGAGGCGCTGAAATATTCAATTAATTAAGGAGAAAAAAATGAAAATGTTTTATGAAAAAGATGCAGATGTAGATTTAATTAAAAGTAAAAAAATTGCAATTTTTGGTTATGGGAGCCAAGGACACGCACATGCTTTAAACTTAAAAGACAGTGGTGTTAAAGAAATAGTTGTTGCTCTTAGAGAAGGATCATCTAGCGCTGCTAAAGCTGAGTCTAAAGGATTAAAAGTTATGAATTTATCAGATGCTGCTGCTTGGGCAGATGTGGTGATGATTTTAACACCTGATGAATTACAAGCTGAAATTTATAAAAACCATATTGAACAAAGAGTAAAAGAGGGAACAAGTATTGCATTCGCACATGGATTAAATGTTCATTACGATTTAATTAAAGCAAGAAAAGATTTAGATGTATTTATGGTTGCTCCTAAAGGACCTGGTCACTTAGTTAGAAGTGAATATGAAAAAGGTGGCGGGGTTCCTTGTTTGTTTGCTGTTCATCAAGACGGTTCAGGTAAAGCTAGAGATCTTGCGTTATCATATGCATCTGCAGTGGGTGGTGGAAGATCTGGAATTATTGAAACTACATTTAAGGATGAAGTTGAAACAGATTTATTTGGAGAACAAACTGTTTTATGTGGTGGCTTAGTTGAGCTGATTAAGAATGGTTATGAAACTTTAACGGAAGCAGGTTATGAACCTGAGATGGCTTACTTTGAAACCGTTCATGAAGTTAAATTAATTGTAGATTTAATTTATGAAGGTGGAATTGCGAACATGAACTATTCTATCTCTAATACTGCTGAGTATGGTGAATATGTTTCAGGTCCTAGAATAGTTAATAAAGAAGAAACCAAAAAAAGAATGAAAGAAGTTTTGACTGATATCCAATCAGGAAAATTCACAAAAGAGTGGATGGAGGAGTGTAAAAACGGTCAAAAGAACTTCCTTGCAACTAGAGCAAAATTAGCAGAGCACTCAGTAGAAAAAGTTGGTGCAGAACTAAGAGCTATGATGCCTTGGATTGGTAAGAAAAAATTAGTAGATAGCGATAAAAGTTAAATTTTATTAGAAAATTTTACCTATAATATTTAAGTTATTTCACTTATACTTTTTTAAATAAATTTAAAGAAAAGAGGGAAATAATGAAAATTAATAATTTTATTAGAGTTCTACTATCTGTAGTTCTAGTATTTGGATTTTCTTCAGCATGGGCTAAAACTATAAAATGGTCAATGCAAGGAGACAGTTTAACACTAGATCCACACGCACAAAACGAAGGACCAACCACTCAAGTTTCAAGACAGGTTTATGAAGCTTTAGTTGAACGAGCTGTAGATATGAAAATTCAGCCAGCTCTAGCAAAAAGTTGGAAAGCAACTGATCCTAACACATGGGTATTTACATTAAGAGAAGATGTAAAATTTTCAGATGGCTCTGCAATGACATCTAATGATGTTGTATTTAGTGTCTTAAGAGCTAAGCAAAGAACATCTGATTTTAAAGAATATATTAGTACCATTTCTGGAGTTGAAGCTGTTGGTGATTACTCAGTTAAAATAACAACAAGTAAGCCCAATCCAATTCTTTTAAACCAATTATCGAACATTTTTATAATGTCGAAAGCATGGTCTGAAAAGAATTTTGCAATGTCTCCTCAAAACTGGGATGCAGGACAAGAAACTTTCTCTGCAACTAATGCTTTAGGAACAGGACCTTTCAAAATTACATTAAGAGAGCCTAATACAAAAACAGTGTTTAAAAGAAATAAACATTGGTGGGGTGAATTGACTGATAAAAAAGTAACTCAAATTGAATTACTACCTATTAAAAATGCAGCAACAAGAGTTGCAGCTTTGTTATCAGGAGAAATTGATTTGGTTACAGACGCTCCAGTTCAAGATTTAAAACGAATTGGATCTTCATCAGCTCATAAAGTTGAAAGTACTCCTCAAATGCGTACTATTTTCTTAGGAATGGACCAAGCTGCTGACCAGTTAAGAACTGGTAATACAGGTGATAACCCATTTAAGAAAAAAGAGGTAAGACAAGCTCTTTATCAAGCAATCGATATTGATGCTATCAAGAAAAAAGTTATGAGAGGCTTAAGTGAGCCTGCTGGAATTATAACTTTTCCAGGTGTAAATGGTTATACTACAGATCTTGATAAAAGATTACCTTACGATGTTGATGCAGCAAAAAAACTATTAGCTGACGCTGGTTATCCAAATGGTTTTGATGTTGAATTAAGATGTCCAAATGACAGATATGTAAATGATGAAGCAATTTGTACAGCTGTTGTTGGAATGTTTGGTAAAATTGGAGTTAATGTAAATTTATTTGCTCAAACTAAAAGTAAACACTTTAAAGAGCTAAAAGATAATCAAGGTGATTTCTATATGCTCGGTTGGGGTGTTCCTACTCTAGATAGTCATTACGTTTTTCATTATTTATATGAAAGTGGTGCTAGCTGGAATAAAGTTAACTTTAGTAACTCAGAAGTCGATGCTGCGATAAGAGTTATGGAAGGTGAAGTTGATTTAGATAAAAGGAATGCTGCAATAGCAAATGCTTGGAAAATTGTAAAAGATGATATTTCTTATCTTCCATTACACCACCAAGTAATTTCTTGGGCAGCAAAAAGCGGAGTTAACGTACCTATCAGACCGAATAACGAACCGTTATTTAAGGCTGCTAGCTTTAACTAAATAATATTTTACTAGCCCTTTATAGTTATAAGGGGCTAGTATCAAAATAATAATTTCTTCTTAAATTGATAAAATATTTTTTTAAACGCTTGTTTCAATCTGCTTTAGTAATGCTAGTTGTTGCCTTTGTATCGTTCTCTTTGTTTAATTTTGTTGGCGACCCAATAAACAATATGGTTGGTGAAGAAACTTCAGATGAAGAGAGAGCTGAATTAAGAGAAACACTAGGTTTAATGGATCCAATTCCTGTTCAATTTTCAAGATTTGTTGTAAATGCTTCTAAAGGAGAATTTGGAATTTCGTATCAATTAAGAAGACCAGTATCTGATTTAATTGTTGAGAGATTACCTGCAACAATTGAACTTGTAGTGATTTCAGCTTTAATTGCTCTCATAACTGGAACATTATTAGGAGTTTATACAGGTATAAATAGAGAGGGTTTTTTAAGTGACGTTATTCTAGCAGTTTCTTTACTCGGAGTTTCACTTCCCACATTTGTAATAGGTATATTATTTATTTATTTATTTTCAGTAATTTTAGGAATTTTACCATCCTTTGGTCGAGGTGAGGTAGTAGATTTTGGTTTTTGGAGCACAGGATTTTTAACAATCTCAGGGTTAAAGGCAATTATACTTCCGTCAGTTACACTAAGTCTATTTCAAATGACTTATATAATCAGACTAGTAAGAGCTGAGATGATGGAAATTTTACAAACAGATTACATTAAGTTTGCACGTGCGCGTGGTATCAGTGAAAATAGTATTAAATATAAACACGCATTAAAAAATGGATTGATCCCAGTAATTACTATTGCTGGAATTAATATTGGAACATTAATTGCATTTTCTATTATTACTGAAACAGTTTTTCAATGGCCAGGGATGGGAT
>Ga0257115_1002171_pt1 | contig 12060 bp, 11 predicted proteins | sample SI112_100mmetaG_FD_194465 | JGI IMG/M metagenome (GOLD analysis project Ga0257115, IMG submission 194465) | Marine microbial communities from Saanich Inlet, British Columbia, Canada - SI112_100m | ecosystem: Environmental > Aquatic > Marine > Inlet | place: Canada: British Columbia | collected...
ATGATGATGGCTATAAAGCTGATGGAATTATTCAGCTCGCGAAATCACTTAGTGAGATTGCAGAGGTAATTGTAGTTGCTCCAAGTGAAAATAAGTCAGCAGCAAGTAGTTCATTGACTATAGGCAAGCCATTAAAGCCAATTCAAATCAAAAAAAATATTTTTGCGATTGATGCTACTCCTAGTGACTGTGTTCATTTAGCTTTGTGCGGCTTTATAAAAGAGTCAATTGATTTAGTTGTGACTGGGATTAATTTTGGAGCAAATCTGGGTGATGATGTAATTTATTCAGGAACAGTAGCGGGAGCTATTGAAGGTCGATTTTTAGGGCTTCCATCTATTGCATTATCGCTTGCTAGTTGGGAGTGTAATCATTTTGATACTGCAGGTTTTATTGCTCAAAGGCTAGTTACTCAAATAGAAAAAGCACCCCTTTCATATAATACAATAATGAATGTAAATGTACCTGATGTATCCATTAGTGAACTTCAAGGAATAAAGAGTACGCGCTTAGGTAATCGTCACAAATCTGAACCAAGTATTCAAGATACTAATGACCAATCTTTATTCTGGATTGGTGAAAATGGTAAAGAGGCAGATAATGGTGAAGGCACAGATTTTCATGCTATTTCAAACAATTTTGTTTCAGTAACTCCACTGCAAATAGATCTCACCAAATATAGTGAAATTCAAACATTATCAAAATGGCTTAAAAATGTATAATTATTTATTAATTAATAGATTTATTTAAATTTTTAGGTTGATGAGCTGTATATTGTGCCAAAAAAATGACTTTAAATTAGTCTCGACTAGGGATTCAAAAAATAACTCTTATTTAAAAGTGGTTTTTTGTAAAGGTTGTGGGATGGTACAGCAAGATCCAATTCCTTCTGAAAAAGAAGTAAATGAATATTATTCAAATGAATATAGACAAGATTATAAAAAAACAAGCATTCCAAAAATTAAACATGTCTATAGAGCTGGCAATCTTGCTATGGAAAGGATTAATTTTTTAAAAGAAAGAAATACTATCGAAGGAAATCTTCTTGACGTAGGCGCAGGGGGTGGCGAATTTACTTATCTTACAGGTAGATTGGGATTTATATCTCAAGGTATTGAGCCAAACATTGGTTACTCAAATTATGCAAGAAAAGAGTATGGAATTAATCTACAAACTGGACAGCTAGCTGATGTAGATAAAAGGTTTAATATAATTACCATGTTCCATGCATTGGAACATATACCCGATCCAATCAAAACATTTAAATTACTTTATGAATTAATGGATCAGAATGGACGTCTTTTTATAGAAGTTCCAAACATAGAAACTAAGGATGCATCACCTCACAACATATATTTTAAAGCGCATATTCAATATTTTAGTTCGTCAACTCTAACTAGTGCAGCAAGTCAATATTTTGAAAAAATTGATGAGGTTAGGGATTCAAACCTTAGAATCTTATTTAAAAAAAAGGATATTGTGGAAGATAATCTTTTTTTTCCATCATTAGGAGAAGTTAATCAGACAGCTTCTCGCTTAAAGAAAAAAGGGTGGTTCGAGTATCTCACTTATGGGCTCGGCTATAAAAAATTACCATTAAGAATTAAACAGTTATTTATTGAGTCAAGATTGAATTATGAGAGTGGTATTAAAGTATTAGATGATATTTTAAAAGCAAAGTAAAAAACTACTTGTAAGTATCTCGTAATCCCACAGTTTTATTAAAAACTAATTTACCTTTTGATTCACTATCCCTGCAAAAATAACCTTCACGTTCAAACTGATATGCTTTTCCTATTTCAGCATCCTTAAGGTTTGGTTCAACATAACCATTTTTTATAGTTAGTGAATTTGGGTTAATTATCGATGATATATCATCAAATTGATAAGGGTTTGGATCTAAAAATAGACGATCATAAATTTTGAATTCAGCTGAGACTGCTTTACTAGACTCAACAAAATGAATTACTCCTTTAACTTTCCTTCCGTCATCTGGATTTTTACCTAAAGTCTCAGGATCATAGGAGCAATAAATAGTTTTTATATTCCCCTGATTATCTTTATCAAAGTGAGTTGCTTTGATAACATATGCATTTCTTAGCCTTACCTCTTTATTTATTGCCAGTCTTTTAAATTTATTATTTGGCATAACTTCCTCAAAATCTGCTCTATCAATATAAATTTCTTTACTAAAGAAAATTTCTCGAGTACCTATTGAATGATTTTGAGGATGGATTGGCGCTTTAAGTGATTCAAGCTTTCCTTTTGGGTAGTTTTCAATTATTAATTTGACTGCATCAATTACAGCCATAGATCTTGGCGCATTTATATTTAAGTCATCTCTAATTGAAGATTCTAGTATTGCAATATCTGTAAGGCTATTAACTTTTGAAACTCCAATTTTTTCAGAAAAATCTCGAATAGATGCTGGGGTATAGCCCCTTCTTCTAAGGCCTGAAATTGTTGGCATTCTAGGGTCATTCCAGTCGGTAACATAATTATTTTCAACAAGGAGTTTTAATTTTCTTTTTGAAGTAGTTGCATACTCAAGATTTAACCTTGAAAACTCATATTGATGAGGTCTATTAGGCTTACTAAAAGAATCTAGATGATCCAAAATCCAATCATAAATTCTTCTGTTATCTTGGAACTCTAAAGTACATATGGAATGAGTCACTCCTTCAATTGCATCTCCAAGGCAGTGAGCAAAATCATACATTGGATAAATGCACCAATCATCATTTGTTTGATGATGAGTTTCAAAGCGAATGCGATAAAGTGTGGGATCTCGCATACACATGAAGCTTGATGCCATATCAATTTTTGCTCTTAAGACACATTCACCTTCTTTAAATTCACCCATTTTCATTTTATTGAAAAGCATAATATTTTCATCAATAGTAGAATCTCGATAAGGGCTATTTTTGCCAGTCTTTTTAAGGGTTCCTCTGTAATCACGAATTTCATCTGAACTTAAAAAGCAAACATAAGCTAAACCTTTTTTTATAAGTTCAAGAGCAGATTGATAAAATAAATCAAAGTAATTTGAGCTAAATTTAACTTCATTATTCCAATGAAAACCAAGCCAGTTAACATCTTTTTTTATAGAGTTGACAAATTCAATATCTTCTTTTGATGGATTAGTATCATCAAATCTTAAATTGCAATATCCATTATAATGTGTCGCTGTACCAAAATTAAGGCAGATAGATTTGGCATGTCCAATGTGGAGATAGCCATTTGGTTCAGGTGGAAAGCGAGTTATAATGGTTTTATGTTTGCCTTTTGAGAGGTCATCGTCAATAATATTGCGTATAAAATTCGTTGGCTTTTCTGATGAATTCGTTGAGTCCATTTCTATATCAGTTGATGATAATTTAAGGCAAACGTATTATATCATTAAAAGTCTAATTTAATTTGAAGTGCGTATCATTCCCATGACGTTGTAAAATAATTTTTATGAGGATAGCAATAGTTAAACTTTCGGCAATTGGTGACATTATTCACACAATGGTGGTCTTGCAGTTTATTAAGCAAAAGTATCCTCATTTCATAATTGATTGGTTTGTTGAAGACTCATTAAAAGGTATTCTAGAAAATAATCCTCATATTAATCAAATTCAAACTATTAGACTTAGAGAGGCAAAGAAAAAAAAATCTTTAATGCTTATTTTTAATGAAATATCTAAACTTAGAAAAATTAAAAAATATGATATTGTTATAGATATTCAGAATTTAATTAAATCAGCAATAATTGCTCGGTTAATTCCATCAGGTAGAACAATTGGTCTTGATAAGAACTCTTCTCGTGAGGGTATTGCTTCAATATTTTATTCTGAAAAATACTCAGTAGAACATTCAATAAATGTAATAAGTCGGAATATTTCGATTATTAATAAAGCATTAAAAATGCAGATAGTAAATGAAGATATTAATAGTAAATCACCATTTCTGTTTTTTAATGATATTTCTTTTTCTGAACTAATTTCAAACACCAAGCCTAATGTCTTACTGATACCAGGAGCTTCATTTGAGTCTAAAATGTATCCAGCAGATAAATATGCACAATTATCAAAAAAAATTAATGCAAATTTTATCGTTTTATGGGGCAGTCCAATTGAACGTAAAATTGCACAAAAAATAAAGTTACTTTCGCCACAAGTTTCTTTAACAAGTAAATTATCAATAGATAATCTTAAAGCATTGATTTCATATGTCAATCTTGTTATAGGTTCTGATACTGGTCCAGTTCATATGGCTTGGGGTTTAAATAAAGCCTCTATAACTCTTTTTGGATCAACTCCTGGTTATCGAAATTCTTTTGTAACTAATATAAATCAAATTATTGAGTCAAATTCAAAAGTTAACCCTTATAAAATAAACAGAAATGATTTTTCAATTAAGGATATTAGAGTTGACGAAGTTGTTAAAGTAGCTAATAAATTATTAATCTAAACATCATATTTCATTGATTATGCTAAGAAATAAAATTTCAGTTACTATTCTGACAAAAAACTCCGAAAAATATGTTGCTGACTGCGTCAATGCACTTCAGGGGTTTGATGAGGTCATTGTTTTGGATAATGGCTCTTCTGATGGAACAATAGATATAGTTAATTCTTTTTCCAATGTAAGGCTATATGAGAGTAAATTTATAGGTTTTGGGGCCCTAAAAAACCTTGCAGCAAGCCATGCATCAAATAATTGGATTTTATCGATCGATAGCGATGAAATAATTACTAAAGATCTTAGTAAGGAGTTATTGGAATTAGATTTAGATAAAAAAACGGTTTATTCAATATTAAGAGATAACCATTATAAACAAAAATTGATTAATTCCTCTGGCTGGGGTAATGATTGGGTCAAAAGACTTTATAACAAGAAAAATGTATGCTTTAATTTAAATTTAGTTCATGAGAGTCTTGACATTGCAGCAAGTTACAAAGTTAAAAAGTTAAAAAATACATTTCTTCACTATACATATGATAGTCCATCAGAGTTAATTCAAAAAATGGATTATTACTCTGAGCTTTGGGCTCAAGACCACTTGGGTTTGAAAAAATCATCACCCCTTATAGCTGTTTTAAAAGCTTTAATAGCTTTTATTAAATCATATTTCTTAAAAAAAGGATTTTTGCAGGGTTACGAAGGATTATTGATATCAGTGAACAACGCAAATAATGTTTTTTTTAAGTACGTCAAATTATACGAGTTAATTAGAAGGCAATGAGTCTTTGGTTACTAAATTTGAAAATAGTAGTGCACTAAAAAAGGCCCAAAAATGACCGTCTCTCGAATCCATCAATAGTGAATTAAATAAACACCCAATTACAATTAACAATACTAAACCTTGAGCCATATATTTTTGCTCATTGTTTTTAATTTTAAAGGAAGAAATACCCTGTATTGCAAATAGATAAATTAAAGCTAGAAGTCCCATTAATCCTAGTTGAACTAAAATCATCAAATATTCACTATGAGGATTTTTAATGTGATGAGTTTGCATATAAAAATCTAATTGTTTTGCTTTGATTGCCTCCTTATAACTACCAGTCCCAGTTCCAATCCAAGGGTCTTCAAGTATGACTTTTATTGCATGGATATATAGTTGGGGTCTTGAATTTATTTCAGCGGTATAGGTTGGTCTACTATTATCTATTCTGTTCATTATTTTATCAATTGCATGATTTATTGAACTATCCACATTTATTGTTGAGTATAGAGAAATTGATACTAAAAGAATTGGAATAACAATTAATGCACCCTTTTTTAAATATTGGAATAAAATTAAAACAAGAAGTGAGATTCCAATGATTTGTCCTGTAGTTCCAGTGCTTATAAAAATGACATAATATGAGGAGAAAATAAAATAAATAAAATAAATTATTTTTAATAATCTTTTTGCATTAATCGCCTTGTGAGCTGATATAAACATTGCAAATGCCATTAAGATATTTGTAATGATATGTGACGCGAAACCACCATCAATATTAAAGTGTTGAATTTTTCCTTGAATTGAGATCTCGAGGGGAAAAATAATTTCAAAAAACAGTAAATATACCCCGAAGAGAATTATTCCCATGCTTATTAAAAAAAAAGTGATCCCCAATTCTCGTCTTTGATTTGTATTAAAAATTGGAATCAAGAATGCCAAATACCAAAGTTCATTATATTTTTTTAGAACCTCAAGTGAATCTATTAGGTCTGCAATTGACCATGTCAAGCTAAGTAACATTAATCCAAATAACATGAGCGCACTTTTTGAGACTGGATTTTGCCAAGTCATTAAAAGATTTTTTTTGAGATTAGCACTAAGGCAGAAAAATACAAATGTGAGAAATATAAATATATTCATCAAGGCAGTACTAATTGGAATAAAAATCATAAAAGAAATTGCACAAAAAAAAGCAGCTTTAGAGTTAAAGTCTTGAAATTTCTTCTTAAAAGTTATGTTTTCTTCATTCATATTTTTGCCTTGAAGTAATGCTTATGACTAATATCAATACCTAAATTGTCTAAAAGCCAAAATCTTACTCGATGTTTTCTGTCTTTCAGTGTAATTTTATATTCTGGATTATGTTTAAAGTCTTTCTCAGCTTCACTCTCAAGCCAGTCTTGAATGATTTCTGGGTGTGATCCAGTAAACTTTCGGAGCTCTCCCAAATCAATATTTCCATAATTTTCAAATAACTTTTTATTTTGTTCTCCCCAGTATTTGCTGACTTGTTTGTCTTTAATTTGGTTGCAGCTGGTCTTTCTTACATGACCATAATGATAAATATAACAGCCTGCATCAACAGCAAAAGGGTATCTACCTTTTTTATTTTGATCCATTACAACAAAGAATAGCCCATCTGGAGAGTAGCTTCTTATGGTGTTTCGAATAATTCTTGGTGCTGTTTTGTAGCCTGAAATAAATTTCTGGTCTGGTTTGCCATAAAAATGATGATAATTGAAATAAAGAGCTTCAACCTTTAAGTTCTCTAAATGTAACTCCATATTTTTATAAATCGTATCTAAGTCTTTTTCATGAATTATTTCATCTCCTTCTAAATAAAAAGCCCAATCACCACTGCAGTTGTATTGAGCAATCATTTTTTGTTGGGCATAAACAAAGCCTCTGTCATGCATTTCTTCATTCCATTGCGTTTCGAGAACTTTTATTTTCTGGCTATTAATTGAATTGATTATTTCTAATGTATCATCATCACTCTTGCCAACTGCAATGACAAACTCATCTAAAATGGGAAGGATAGACTTAATACTTGCAACAAATGGGTAGCCAAGCATTTCACCATTTTTAATAAATGTAAAACCACTAACTTTCAAAACTTACTCCTATATGGATTGAATCCTTCTAAACGCGCATTATAGTTAATCTAATAATAATATTTCACTTTGATACCTTTAGAATTTTTTAGATAATAATTGAAATTATAACAAGCGAAGAAATAGTTATTTTTAACTTATAATTATTGTTAATGAGAATTATAATTGAACTTCCCACCTGGCTTGGTGATTCTGTAATGGCGACTCCTGCTATTGAAAATATTGTAAATTATTATAGTGATCCAAAAATTACTATTATTGGTTCTAACGCCTCAATAGAATTATTAAATAATCATCCCAAAGTCATTAAAACTATTGTAATCGATAAAAGATATTTGTCTTTATTTAAAATGGCTAGAAATCTAGGTGAATTTGATGTTTTTTTTTCATTCAGAAATTCAATTCGATCAACTTTATTAAAGTTTTTTATAAAAAGTATTGATAAATTTCAATTTAACAAAAAAAAATATCATAATGCTCACCTAGTTGAAAAATATAATAATTTTATTAACTCCTGTCTTGGGGTTTCTTCATCTCCAAATGGGTTGAAGCTAATACTAAATTCAAATGACTGGAAGACAATTGATTTTTTTCGAACTTTTGAAGGTGAAAAGTATATTGAAAGTACAAAACCTATTCTTGGAATAAATCCGGGTGCACAATATGGAAGTGCTAAGAGATGGAATTCAAAAAAATTTGCGATTGTTGCATCAGAACTATCTAGTAAATTTGATATTTTAATTTTTGGTGGCCCCAAAGAAAAAGCTATTACAAAAGAGATTGAATATTGTCTTATTAATAATAATGTGACGAACTACCATAATCTTGGAGGAAGAACGTCAGTTAAAGAGCTAATGGGGTATATGTCTCAATTAAGTCTCTTAATTACAGGAGATAGTGGACCAATGCATATTGCGGCAGGTTTTCAAGTGCCGACAATTGCTATTTTTGGACCAACAGATGACAAGGAGACCTCTCAATGGATGAATAACAAGAGTGTGATAGTAAAGAAGAATCTGAGTTGCCAGCCATGCATGAAACGCACTTGTCCTCTAATTCACCATCACTGTATGGAATTAATTGAGGTTAAAGATATTCTAAATGCTGTTGACGCACTTTAGAAATTTTTTTCATTTACTTTGTAATAACCTTGGGTGAGCTTTTAATTGAGTGTAGAAAAAAACTGGCTTTTGATTTTTCCTCTATATTCTTGTGGCCACTTCGAACTAGTATAGTTTTATTGATACCAGAGGAGTTTGCTGCTGATATATCAATTTCCTTGTCACCAATCATCCAAGAATTTTCCATATCAATGTTGTATTTAATTTTAGCCTCAAGGAACATACCAGGTTTTGGCTTTCTGCATTCGCAATTAGATGTTGAATCATGCGGACAGTGGAATACATCTAGAATTTTTATACCATAATTTTGAAACTTTTCTATCATCCAGTTAGTAACTAATAAATAATCATTTTCAGAGTAATATCCTCTAATAATGCCAGACTGATTAGTTACAATTATTATTTCATAGCCTATATCTACAAAATATTTGCATGCATCGAAAACACCATCAATGAACTTAAAATCATTTTTTTTGTAGAGATAATTAACTTCCTCATTAATTACCCCATCCCTGTCAAGAAAAATCGTCTTAATTTGCATAAAAATTACATATAAGATATTTTAATAACTTGTTATTTTTGTTCTATAAGATTACAAATTGTGTGCCCAATTAATATGTGCATTTCTTGAATTCTTGGAGTATCTGAAGAGGGGACAACTATATTGATATCACATAACTTATTCATTGCCCCACCCCCTTTTCCACTAAATCCAATTGTTTTGCAGCCTGATTTTGAAGCCAGAGTGAGTGCATTTAATACATTAAGACTAGTACCACCAGTACTAATACCAATTGCAACATCACCTTTTTTTGCTATTGCATCTACCTGTCGGTCAAACAAATGATCAAACCCATAATCATTACTAATGGATGTAATTATGGATGAGTCAGTACTTAGAGAAATTGCAGCAATTCCTTTTCGTTCAGTCTTATATCTGCCTACTAATTCTGCAGCGATATGTTGCGCATCTGCTGCACTTCCACCATTACCAAATAGTAAAATTTTTCCACCATTAGTAAGGCTATTAATACAGATCTTTGCAGCAATTTCTACTGAACCTATAACTTCATTCATTGAGGCCCTAGCTACTTTAAGATGATCATTAAACTCATTTTCAATAGTCGATTTCATATTTATATGCTACCTATAATTTTTGTAATTAATTTTGTAGTACTCTGATTTTTATGAAATTTAACAATTTGAAGCTTATCAACAATGTCTTCACCTACTACATTTTTGTTTTTATAGTCACCACCCTTAACTAATATATTAGGTTTAATTTCCTTAATTAGCTCATAAGGGTCCTCCTCATCGAAAACGATTACATAATCAACCGATTCAAGAGCAGCAATAATCTGAGCTCTATCAATCTCATTATTAATTGGGCGATTTTCTCCCTTTAGGATTTTGATAGATTTATCAGAATTTAGACCAAGTATTAATATATCACCAAAACTTTTTGCCTCTTCTAGATATTTGATATGACCAGAATGAAGCAGGTCAAAGCAACCATTAGTAAAAACAATTTTTTTTCTTTTTGACTTTAGTTTTTCTGCAATGATGCTAATTTCTTGAAGATTTTTTATTTTAATATTACTTGATAAGGATTTGATTGAAGATTCATACTCAATAATTTCATCTATTGAAGTTGTAGCACTTCCAACCTTTCCTACTACAATTCCTGCGGCAATATTTGCAATCCTAACTGATTCATTAATATCTAAATTACCTGCTAAAGCAAATCCTAGTGCGGCAATTATAGTATCTCCAGCACCTGTAACATCAAACACTTCTCTTGATACAGTTGGATAAATTTTTAATCTATTATCATATACTGCAATACCTTCTTCACTTAATGTTATGAGTGAAACATCAAGTCCAACTTGACTTTTAAGTTTTTTTATAGCTTTTTCAAGACTCTCATCATCTTCAATAGAAATTTTTGTTGCTTCACTAGCTTCTTTTTTATTGGGAGTTAAAAGGAAGGCTCCATTATATTTTGAATAATCATGTCCTTTTGGATCAACTAAAACTTTTATTCCGTGTTTATTTGAAATGGAAATAAGCGACTGAGTTAATTGCTTTGTAAGAACCCCTTTTCCATAATCTGAAAGAAGAACAATATCAAAATCAGTAATTATTTTTTTTAAGATTGAATTGATACTTTTCTCAGATTCAAGACTGATTTCATCGGTAGATTCTATGTCATATCTTATTACTTGCTGTTGTGAAGAAATAATACGAGTTTTTTTGGAGCTTATTCTTCCATTTTCTTGTATTAAATAATTTGTATTGACATCAATACTGTTAACCAGTTCTTTAATTTCATCTGAAATTTTACAATCACCAATTACACTTATTACATCAACCTTTGCACCCAGACTCTGAAGGTTATTCACTACGTTACCAGCCCCTCCGAGAGTCTTACTTTCATTATTTATATCTATTATTTGAACAGGCGCTTCTGGTGAAATTCTATTTGAGGTACCCCATAAATAGTAATCAATCATTAGATCGCCAACAACAAGTATTTTTGGAGCTATATTCTTTAAGTTATTCATATTCGACAATTTTAAAAAGACGCTTAATTTCAGGGATATATTTTCTAATTCCTTCTTCTAAGGATACTGAGGGATTAAAGTTTAAAAATTTATTAGTAGATTTAATATCTGCTTGCGTATGATTTTGATAGGCCTTATGAGGATTGGAAAAATAATCTGTTTTATAATTTGTCCTAAGTTCTTTTTGTAAGATATCAGAAATATCTTGAAAGCTTCTTGGGGCACCAGTTCCAACATTATAAATATTATTTATTGAAGCTAGACATGCTTTAATGTTTGCTTGAATAACATCTTCAATATATATAAAGTCTCTAAAAATATTTCTAGAATTAGTAAATAATCTTGGAGAATTTCCTTTAAGAATTTGGTGCCCTAATTGGATTACCATAGACGAAGTTGACCCCTTATAAAACTCCCTAGGACCATAAACGTTAAAATACCTTAAACCAATAATAAGCATTTTAGGATTTTCTTTCATAAATTTAATAGCAACTTGATCCATCGCATATTTTGAATATCCATAAGGATTCAGTGGATCTTCATTTCCTAGAGATTGAGGAGATACACTGTTACCATAGACTGCTGCAGAGCTTGCATAAATTATTGCAGAATTATGTTTTTTTGCAATTTCAAGAATATCATAAAACGAATTTAAATTTGTTTTCATAATGTATTCTTGATCAAAAACTTGAGTATCTGAGATTGCTGCTTGGTGAAAGATGTAGTCAAATTTATATCTACTTAGTAGGGATAAGTCATTTTTACTATTAATATTTCCACAAATTATATTGCCCTTAAAGCCAACAAGGTTTTTAAAGTTACCAAGACTTTTTAGATTTCCATTCGAAAATTTATCTTCACTTCGAAAACAATCAAATATAACTATATTTGCATTTGGAAAATTATCCTGAAAATAAAATGCTAAATTACTTCCAATAAAACCAGCACCTCCAGTTATTAAAATATTTTTATTATCAAAATTTATTGAAGTGTATGACATCTCTTTATAGCTTAAAAATTATAAATTTTAATGTAAATTCATGTTT
>Ga0257115_1002175_pt1 | contig 12050 bp, 8 predicted proteins | sample SI112_100mmetaG_FD_194465 | JGI IMG/M metagenome (GOLD analysis project Ga0257115, IMG submission 194465) | Marine microbial communities from Saanich Inlet, British Columbia, Canada - SI112_100m | ecosystem: Environmental > Aquatic > Marine > Inlet | place: Canada: British Columbia | collected...
TTGGCTGCCCTCAATGTCAGAGGCAATCTCGTCTTGGCCGGATGTGGAATTAGTTGTCACGGAGGAGTGAAATTGACTGATGAGAAAATTAAGGTCGAAGTTGAAACACAGACCTTCCGCTTCACACCTTCAGAACCTATTGACCATGATGGGGCAGTAACTCTGGGTGGTGGCTCAAAAAGTGGAGAATATGTCGTAATCTCTCACGAAGAACCACACGCAACATTTGTTATTGAACCGGAAGGAACCATACTCGTTCACGGAATCTCAAGAGGTGAAGTCGCCCGGTTGGCGATTGAAGAATTATTGTATAAACTCGGGATGACTGATGAATGGCTGATGATGGATTCTGGCGATATGATAGTGCAATTTAGTATCGGCAGAGCAGTCATGTTAGAATTAGTAGCAGATAGATTTCTCGAAGCAGATGTAGACTATGATATCAATGCACTGCGGATTGATGCTAGTCGCCATAACGCGCAAATAATATTATTCAATAATGGACATGGAATCGTACTTGGCCAATCTTCGAAGCGAATAGCTGAGATGGCGATTCGGCATTGGATTAAACGATTCGAATTAGAAGGCGCACTGGCGTGAGGCCCATGCTGAAAGATGGTCGTTGGATAGGGCCGATACTCGACCAACATATGCATCTCGATCGCTCAAATAGATTTCTTGATGCGGTCGAAGAATTCGTTCGAGTTGGGGGTACGGCAATCAACTTGGTTCACAAACCAAATTTTGAGAATTTGCCAATCGATATCGATGAATATCGCACCGCTTATCTTGATACATTGACGATGGCTGATGAGGTTCGAGCAAAATTTGGCATTCAAGTCTCGGTGATATTGGGGCCACATCCCGTCGCATGGGCACATCAAGTTTTGACACTAGGTATGACGAAGGCGAGTGATTTACATTTGCAAGCGGTAGATTTGGCGCTAGAACACTATTCGAGCGGTGATTGTGTTTGTTTAGGTGAGGTCGGTCGGCCACATTATCCCGTTTCAGAAGAAATCTGGGACGCTGCGAACGAATTACTCGTCGAGGTTTTGAGCCGTGCTGCAAAGATTGGTACGAGTGTTCAACTTCATGTTGAAGATAATGGCTCGGCCACATACCGAGAATTAGCTGAAATATGTGGAAGAGCGGGGATGCCTCTAAATCGAACAATTCGTCATTATGCTCCAGCTGACGTTAGTACTCAATTCACCAATGGACTTGCTTGCACAGTAAGTGTTGGAAAGGGATGTATCGAATCCTTGGTTTCCACGATTGATAAATCGTCTTCGCCTTGGGGCATGGAAACAGATTTCCTCGATGATCCGCGTCGTCCCGGGGCGGTTCTCGGACCTAAAACAATTCCAAAAAGAACCCAGGAACTTTGTCGAGCCCTCCTCGAATCTGGAAAAAGCGAATCCGAGGTCTCGGAAATAATGATGAATATCCATTCAAATTGGCCATCAGAAATCTATTCTTGAAAAGGGTTTTTTAGCTTCGGAGAAAAGGTCATTATTCCTCCTAAAATGAAAAGAAATAATGAAAGTATGAAAAATGAAACTTCGCCGATGTTTATTGGCAAACCAGCGATTTCAGCAAGCATACGCCAGAGCGGCCCATTAATTGGCAAGAAAATGATAATCAATACAATTCCAAGCCTCTGACGGAGCAGCATGACATCGCGAAAAGCACATTACATTTGAACGGACTTACACCGAATTGGTCATATCTGAGCCTTAGGTCGAGCGACCCACGCGCCTGTAGTGAAGGGGTTATCACCTGAGGTTTCCAACCTCATGTCCCGGGTTCAAATCCCGGCGGGCGCACCAGACAACTTTACAGATAAAATCCGTGAAATAGTTGAGTGAATATTTTTCTAATCATGGGTGTTAGATTTTGAGGTAGTTTCCCAACAGATACTGAAGCATTCAAAGGGGCTTGACTAGACGGGTCTGTATGACTAGGGCTATGGCTGTGGGTTTGTCTAAGGATTCTTCTGATTTAGATGAGGAAAAACAGATTGCCGGTAAGAAAATTTACCGCGTTTTACCTTATATCAAGCCCTATTGGCAACGTGCGTCTTTTGCAATAGCAGCCAATGCTTCAGCACGAGCATTCGATCTCATTCCGTTTATCGCAATTGGGATGGCAGCAGATTATTATTCGAGTGGAATATTTACAGATTCTCGTGTTGAATCATTGGTAAATTCTAGTTATCTCCCTTCAGTCGAGGTTGGATTTGGACTTTTGATATTCTCCGGATTTGTATTCCTTGCAATTTCTCAGGGAATTGGTGAGTTTCTTTGGCAATCTACCGCTTATCGGGTTCAGCACGACATTCGCATGGACGCGACAGCCAGTTTGATGAGAATGGAAGCTTCCTATTTCGAAACTCGTCAATCTGGAAATTTAATGTCGGTACTGTCTGCAGATGTAGCTCAACTTGAGGATTTAGTTTCTGATGCAAGTACCAGTATTATCCGTATTGTGATAACGTTTTCAGCTTCGTTTGGTATATTATTTTGGATGTCCCCCAAATTGGCCCTAATTCTATTTGCTCCGCTCCTACTAATTCTTCCGATGGTTGTTTGGTTCTCGACGCGGGTTCAACGCCGCTACAAGAAACAGCGAGAGAGTACCGGCGGCATCGTCGCTATTTTGGAGAATGTTTTGTCAGGAGTTATCGTCGTTCAAGCATACAATGCGACTGAATATGAACAATCTAGGGTGTCTGGCGAGAGTGCAGAATATAGAGATCAGGCGATTCAAGCTTCTGCACTTCGAAACCGTTTCCTTCCAGGAATCTATGTCGTCGCAGGAATTTCATTTGGTTTGCTTGTTTCCGCCGGTGGATGGTTGATGAATTCAGGCGAAATTTCCGTAGGGCAATTCGTTACATTTTTGTTAATTTCAACCAGAATGACAATGCCTATGTTCATCATGGGAATGTTGCTTAATCAGTTACAACGAGGTGAGGCAGCTGCTCGTCGAGTCTTTGCACTCATCGATTTGGAGCCATCAATTGTTGATGAGCCAGGTGCGATTGAACTGGATGGTTCAATCGAATCCATCGCTTTTACAGATGTGACATTTGCTTACCCAAATACAGAAGTAAATGTCGTCAATAACGTTTCTTTCGAAGCCAAGTCAGGAGATTTTCTTGGAGTTATGGGTCATACTGGCGCGGGCAAATCTACCATTCTCAAACTGGTTGAGAGATTTTATGTTCCAGGTCAAGGAGAAGTTCGTATCAACGGGCGAAACATAACTGATTTCTCAATTGAATCTGTACGCAATCGTATTGGATTTGTATCCCAAGACCCCTTCCTTTTCTTCGGTTCAGTCCGCGATAATGTCGCCTACGCTCGTGTAGCTAGTGATGCAGAGGTACAGGCTGCTTTGGAGGCTTCAGGTGCCTGGGAATTCATTTCGGTATTGCCCGAAGGGATGGACACAGAAGTTGGAGATCGTGGTGTGAGATTATCAGGAGGCCAGCGTGCTCGTATCAGTTTGGCTCGTGCACTATTGATGGATCCAGATGTCCTCATCCTCGATGAAGCCTCTGCTGCTCTAGACGCTGAAACCGAAAAGCGAATTCAACAATCTTTGTTCGGTGGAGGAAAAGGAAAGAACCGAATTACGATTGCAGTTGCACATCGTTTAGCGACCATTCGTAATGCGAAAGAAATTATTGCAATGGTCGATGGGTTCATTGTCGAGAGAGGAATTCATAACGATCTTATTACCAACGACAATGTATACGCATCACAATGGTCAATTCAAACTGGACAAATTGATACTGAGGAATGATCGTGGAAATTGAGTGGGTCAGGGTTATTCCTGGACGCGCAGAGATAGGCAGCCAGAATCGCTCAATTCTATTCGGCCAAGCCGGTCCACGCCACATGGTCGAGTTGAAGTATGATTTTGAAATTTGCAGAAAACCTGTTCATATTGATGAAGCAAAACCTTTGCTTGAATCAAATGAGTGCAGGGTTGCTTCGGAATCAGAATGGCAATTAGCATTTGAGCAAGGTGTGGTTGAGGGAAGTGATGAATTTGAGAAATTATCAGATCGATTTAGGGGTGATTATTGGGGCAAAGAACTCGATGGTCGTCCGATGTCACATGATGATTGGACTTTCCGAATTGCAAAAAAATGGAAAGGAGGAGTGCCGAAAACTTCTCTCATTAACTCTCAACAGCCAGAGCCGGAATTTGTCCGTCTAACGCGCGTTGAGAAATTGAGTGAGCGCGATTCTAATCTACCGAGATTACCTTCTCAGCGTGATACTGCCAAACTTATTCGTGAAGAGGCAACAGTCGTGATTATTGCAGGCGTGGCACCTTCATTCGTTTGGGCTTACTTCAATGCCTCAGATGGCTACATTCAGACGGGCTGGCCTGGGCTGATTCTTGGAGGGATTATTCTTGGATTGGCCACAGGTATTTTTTGGCGCCCGAAAACAACTTCATATCGTATTGGGCGAAATTGTGGTAAAGTAAAACCGAATAACTGAATATATGCAGTTAGGGAAATAGTAAACCATGAAACCCGTCCAGCATGATTCTAGATGAGTGATGGCTTCGGCAAGATTGGTTTCTCGGGAACACTCAGGCCGTCTCAGGTGGCTTCTTCCAGCATAATCAGGAAGGAGTTGGAATCTGGATCAAGAGAACTGTTAATCGTGGCTCCTCCTGGTTCCGGGAAGACCGTACTTGGACTGTACGTCTGGTCAGATCTGGTCAGACTGCCCACGTTGGTGCTTAGCCCGAACTCGGCCATACAGGCCCAATGGGTCGAGAGAGCCAAGGAACTATTCCACTTGGATGACAGGGAGTCAGAAATAGGCACTGACCCAGAGAACCCGGGTATTCTGACCTCGCTGACCTACCAGTCGGTGACTCTCCCGAAGAGAGGAGGAGACGAGCTAGACGAGTCTGCGATGGAGCTGTGGATATCCAGTCTGATGACTCCTGACTTGAACGACGGTTCGGTCGAGGCGGACGATCGGGAAAGCGCATTGGCCTGGATTACTGACCTGCGGGAGAAGAACTTCGAATACTACTCTGACAGGATGGGGCACTACAGGAAAAAGGTCAGGGATTCGCTATCCGAGCATGGGAACGCCCTATGGATCCTCCACGAGTCCGCCAAGACCAATCTGAAGAGACTTTTGGAAGTAGGAGTCGGTCTAGTCATCCTCGACGAGTGCCATCACCTGATGGATCACTGGGGCAGGGTTCTCATCGAGGCCATGGAATTCCTCGGGAATCCAGTTGTTCTCGGTCTCACTGCCACTCCTCCGGAGGGGGCCAGCAACTCCTCGGTCGATCAATACTTTGACCTGTTCGGAGAGGTGGACTACGAGGTCCCCGTTCCTGCCCTAGTCAGGGACGGCAATCTCGCTCCCTACCAGGACCTCGCATACTTCGTACGCCCCTCTCCGGGAGAATTGAGATACATCGCTAATGTAGATGAGGACTTCAAGAGCCTACTAGGTGAACTGAGGGGGGGGGCGGAGAACGTCAAGGGGCGCACACCAAGACTTGAGGTCTGGATCGCCAGAGTGCTCGATGGACTGATTCTGCCGGCTGGCAGAGCAAAGGACTGGAACTCTTTCCATAGAAGAGACCCGAGGCTCGCGGACGCTGCTAGAGCCTACCTCGTATCAGGCGAACTAAACCTGCCCGAAGGTGTACCACAGCCGTCGGCTGAACTCGTAGCCGGAGGCAATAGTATGGATGTGCTGATCACGATACTCGATCGCTACATCAGGAATGGTCTGATGAGGTCGGAAAGCGAGGAGGACCATGCCCTTGCTGAGGATGCGAAGAGCAAACTGAGGATGCTTGGCGTCCAGATTACTGAGGGCGGCCCCAGACTATGCGCTTCACCTGTCGGCAGGGTGATGGCTTACGCCTCCGCCAAGTACGATGCTCTGCGAGACATACTGAGGGCGGAGATGGAGGCCCTCGGATCGGACATTCGGGCAGTGATCGTGACCGACTTCGAGAAGACCTCGGCTACTGCCTTGGTAGAAGGCGTCCTCGATGATGACGCCGGTGGAGCAGTAGCAGCATACAGAGCGGTGCTCGGATGCGAGTCGACTGACAGGCTGGATCCGGTGCTGATGACGGGCACGACCGTATTGGTCGACGACGACCTCCTAGAGCGGATATTCCCTCGTTTTGAGCAGTGGGTCTCCGAGAGGAATCTGAACATCAAGTTCGATTACATCGAGAGAGGCGGTTACTTCGAAATCAGAGGTAAGGGAAAGGACTGGCTGCCACGCCACTATACGATGATGATTACCGAGATGTTCCAAGATGGAGTGACGAAGTGCCTGGTGGGAACAAGGGGACTACTCGGCGAGGGCTGGGACGCGAGCAGGATTAACGTCCTAGTGGATCTGACCACAGTGACCACCAGCATGAGTATAAATCAACTGAGAGGAAGATCGTTCAGGCTGGACAAGCACTGGCCTGAGAAGGTAGCTAACAATTGGGACATAGTCTGTCTGGCTGACGAGTTCACCAAAGGATTCGATGACTATCTCCGATTCAAGAGGAAGCATAAGCAGTTGTACGGAGTCTGCGACGACGGCGCCATTGAGAAGGGAGTGGGGCACGTTCACGCTGCTTTCACTGAAGCCGAGCCGGAAGGCGTCTCGGAAACGATGGAGATATTCAACGAGGAGATGCTGATGAGGGCAAGAAACAGAGGAAGGGCAAGAGAACTGTGGGGGATTGGACAACCCTTCAACGCAGTGCCAAGAGAAGCAATCGAAATCAAAGGATCATTCGGAGAAGGATTCCCTCCGGCTAACAGGATCGGTCTTGTCGCGTGGTCAGACGAATCCCTGATTCAAGCAATCGGGGATGCTGTCGCTTGCTCCCTACAGGCTTTGGGCCTAATCCAGTTCGATGCCAAGGTAGGAGGAGGGAGCAGAGGAGGGGGCTGGATGAGGGCTTACCTCGAGAATGCTTCAGAGGAGGAGTCAGAGATTTTCGCCGAGGCAATGCAGGAGATTCTAGGGCCTCTGGACAACCCCCGATATGTTATACCGAGAGAGGTCAAGGTGGTCAGCGAGACCTGGCTCAGCGAGATGCTCCCAAAAGTCATCGCCAAGTACTTCCGAAGAAGCGAGAACATCCTGTCGATGTATCATGTAGTGCCTAGCAAGCTGTGTCGGAATCTAGAGGATGCCAAGGTCTTCGAGCAGCAGTGGAACTGGAAGGTAAGTCCCGGCGAGGTGATGTACGGTCACAGCAAGAAAGGGAAGGAGTGGGTCAGCGAGATTAAGATGGCCGGACTGGCTCCTAAATCTTCCTTCCACCGCAAGAGCGTGTTCACCTAACCCTGGATGACGCAGTTCAGGATTGCGAAATAGTGTGCGATTGAGCCCGCGAGAACGAATAGGTGCCATATTGCATGATTGAAAGGAAAATTATCAGCGCGATAGAATAGCACACCGATTGAGTAGAATATGCCGCCAAGTAAAATCAAGTTTATCCCTTCCCAGCCTAGGGAATCAAAAAGCGGTTTGATAGCAATAATAGCTAACCAGCCCATGATGACATAAGGGGTTGCTGAGACATATTCCGGTATATTTCGATTCAACACTCTCGCAACGATTCCGGTAATTGCACACCCCCAAATCAATACAAAGAATGTCCAACCGATCCATCCATGCATCGTTACCAGCACGAATGGGGTGTACGATCCCGCGATCATCAGGTAAATTCCGATATGATCTGCGATTCTCATACGGTGTTTCATCTCAAGATTACTCACCGCATGATACAAAGTCGAGCATAGATAACAGGTAATCATGCACAAGCCGAATGTGATACTCGATCCAATCTTCCAATAATCGCCTGTTAGATTTGCTTCAACAGCTAGAAAGTAGAGTCCGACAATGGCGAGTAGGGTGCCAAAACCGTGGGTGATTGTGTTGGCGAATTCTTCAGCCTTGGAGTAGGGGGCAATATGCAACCGTGAGATATGCTCCATCTCACAACACTTCCACCTAATCCTGCCCCTCAACCTTGATGAAGACTAGGTGAAGTTGCTAACACCGAGTGTCAGAAATTACCATGTATATTTTATTCTTAAATTACATTGCCGGATATCATTCGAAGACGATAGACTAGAATTTCACAAATCAATCGCGAGATCGATCATCAATCTGGAGTCCGGCTCGTCCAGTCAGAATCCGCCATTTCCCACGTAGAACTCCCATTCCGTAATTCCAGTGTAACGTATAGGTTACAATTGAGGAGAGGAAAATTGTCTTACTGGTCTTGCTCGGAGAATTGCCCTTGGCCGAGCCAAACCAGGCGAGCAAGTTGTACAGCAGAATGAGCGAGAGGAGTGTGTGAACTCCTGCCCTCGGCCAACCCATAGGGATGGTTTCAGTGCTGATATCCCAGAATTCTGGCCAAGCCAGTCCACCATTTATCAAACCCCAGAAAAAGAATGCGAAGGCTGCGGTGACGAGTGGAGGAAATGCAGCCGTCATCGTATGCGTGAATGTGTGTAATTCGGGGTACTGATGACTTGCAAGAGTACGCACAAGTCCATAATTACCAATTTGTTTTTTGACACGTGAAAGGTTTCGGCGCCGGTGCCACATCACTGCGGTACGGTCAGTCCACAAGTTGTGTCCCGCCATACGAATTCTGTGATCGAGCATCACATCTTCAGCCCCGATAGCACCTTCATCAAAACCGCCAACTTGCTCGAGGACTGAGCGCCGATAAGCCGAATTTACTCCGGGTAATTGGTTGACTTCAGTAAGTTCTGAATCACCGACTTTTCCATAATTTGTTCCTGCTGTATAAATTGTCGAACAGAATGCGACATCTATGACGCGTTGCCACAAAGTCGATTCCTTGACCGGTGCAAAGTTAGGTCCACCAACTCCTGCAACGTCTTCACGCTCAAACCACCGAGCAAGTTTTACAATCCAATCTTCAGGTACAATCACATCGTCATCGGTGAATAGGATCAGTTCCGAATCGGTCGCCCCTATTGCCACATTACAAGCATCAGCCCGTGTGCGAGAACCGTCATCATCGACAAAACGCACACCTGCAGCCTCAGCAACCGCCCTTCCCGGATCATTTCGAGGCCCGACAACGATAATTTCGAGTGGCCCAGAATATGTTTGCTCAGCCAAACCCTCCAGAACTATGGCCAACTCATTCGAGTTGCGAACTGAAGGAATAATTACACAGACGCTAGGGTTACTCACGCCTTTGGCGTGTCCGCCTCTGCTTTCAAGCAATCTCATTTTTCGTCTTAGGATACTCTTCAGTGGTGAGTGCCTTAATTTCAATAATCATTCAAGGGTCGTTGGTGACTCTAGGAGCGAGGAAGTAAGTCCATTCCGCTCCACCACCATTACTTGTCCAGGTGAGTCGAAGTGGATACTTGTCTTGGAATTCAAGAGTAACTACTTCAGTCAATCCGCTCGCTAATTTTCGAGTCAATGGATCTAGGAATTGTAGCGAATAGGTCGAATTTGTAGGATTTGGACAAACTAATTCGCTCAATTCACCTGCATCGAATCGGACGTTGACCGATTCGCCAGCTTCGACACTAACCGAAACTGACATTTGGTTAGAGTCGAGACTCAAATCTACCAATTCGCCGACCATCTTTGCCGCACGAAGAGCACGTGAAAGCTTCTCAGCGCCGATAGATGCCCTACTACTGAAATCCAATACTGGCATTTTAGGTTCATTCATCGAGCCGGGGTCGAGTCCGCGTAGAATCCTGTGAACTTCGCCTACGCGGATATTAATCGCACCGACCGCTTCATCATAATCAAATTCAACTAGGTCGGACGGCCCTGCAAGTGTTAGCAAATCACGAATTTTTGAGAGTTCGAGACCGATTTCGACAGGTTCGACTTCATATGTTTCAAAGCAAGCATCGCTGATTGTAGCGGAGAGCAAAGCCACGTGAGAACCATCGACGACATTGACATGAAGGCCGTTCTCCCCCCAGACCAATTTTGCATCTTCTGTTAGAACGGAAAGAAGATCAACAATCTCCTTCATTAATTGTGTATTAGCGGTTACTCTGAGCATATCAGCACTCTTCCTTATCCCTGCTCTAACTGCGGGTTCTTCATGATTACCACCGATACATCCGTAGGATGAGTTCAATTTTCATCATTAATATATTGATTATTGAGAGTTTATGAATAAGATGATAGAAATTATTGATATTCTCTGAATCGATGACCACAGCCTTCACAAGTACAAATTTTTGTTTCTGGTTCATCGGAAGATCTCGTCTGCATCAACACGATGAAAATGCGATCTTCATCACACTTTGGGCATCGGTAATCGCCGACCCAAAGTGTTCCTTGAGCTACTTGCTCTTCGACAACTTCCGTCAAATGTTTCAACGAAGTTGATTCCCTCGTCGTGGTAGCATTACCTAGATCGAGAGTTTCTCCAGTCATTGGGTCGGTAAATTCTGCGCCTTTACCATCTTTACCTGAAAGTGGTCCTTCGTAACCACAGGTGTAATTTGTACAACGGATTTTTCCATTCGGTTCCATGAATCCTAAGGTTCCACATTCTGGGCAAAACATATTCTCACTCTCAACGTTGGCTGTTATTCACTAACCATTCAGTGCTGAACCATTGTGTTATTGAACATTACCACTAAAAATGCAGGAAATATTTACGAAATCTACGAAATTAGTGCAATTCCGGCCCTATATCCAGCCCATGCAAATGTTAAACTTCCAATTATGGTCAAACTCACGTACATCGCTGCACTGGATGGAGCCTTTTGTGAGAGTTGAATTGTTTCGAGAGCAAAGGTCGACATCGTTGTGAAAGCACCGAGCACGCCGGTGCCGAAAAGAAGCAGGTTATCCTGGCTGATTAGTGCACCTGCTGCGATGGCACCGAAGATGATTCCCAGTAGGAGTGATCCGGCTAGATTTACTGTCATTGTGCCATACGGCATAGTTTCAGCTGGCACGATGTTTGAGATTATGTAACGAAGGGCGGCACCGATAGCGCCGCCGAGCGCGACTAGTAGAACGAGTCGTACTTCCACACCATGCGCTGTGTGCTTTCAGTTTTCACCGCTTCGCCATATAGCGTTGGATTGAAGCGGGAAGTCGACGCGGAGTGAATTATGCGCATCATCTACGATTGGAGATTAGCCCGCGTCGTCGACGCGGAGGGGATTACTCTCGATGAGTTGGTTTGGGAACGTCAAAGTACAGGTGCTCTGGTCGATCGATTAGCAAATTTACAATCCGGTCGAATGAGTCATGAAGCCCGTGTTTTAGCAAATCGATTTGAGGATGCTGAAGTCGATTCATTAGGTGCATTATCGGCAGAAGATTGGCCTGAAGAAAGTGCTGAAGAAATTGAATTATTCACTGAAGCCTCTAGTCGTTTAGCCAAACGTGGAGTTGCCGACTCGTCTGCGGATATAGATCGCCGACTCGATATGTTGGTTAGCTCGGCTAATGAACTTCGTTCAGCTTGGACAACCTCAGAAGCGCGTTGTGTAGAATGGGTTGGATTATTTCTTTCTGAGGTTGATTTAGACGGTCAGAGAGATGCGATTCCAGCCGCAGTAGCAAAGTCAATTTCGCTGGACTCCGCGGCTGAAATATTGAATGTTAGTTTACCTCCACACAAGCCTGATGAATTGGAATGGAATGCGATATTTGCTCATGCGAATGGCGTTGTAAATCTCGGGCAACAATTATCTGAACACGAGGATGCAATACGTGCGGTTTCGTATGATTATGTACCTTCTTTATCCAAATTAATTGGACCGTTAGGAGCAGCGAAATTACTGGTTCTAGCCGGTGGGCGAGAACGCCTCGCTCGGATGCCATCAGGCAGTCTACAAGTTCTTGGCGCATCTGCGGCGATGTCTGCACATCGACGAGGTGCGCCACCACCAAAACACGGTGCGATTTTATTTTCAATGCCGGCGATTAGTCGTAGCCCAAGATGGGTTCGCGGCAAAATTGCTAGGTATCTGGCAGGTAAAG
>Ga0257115_1002176_pt1 | contig 12047 bp, 9 predicted proteins | sample SI112_100mmetaG_FD_194465 | JGI IMG/M metagenome (GOLD analysis project Ga0257115, IMG submission 194465) | Marine microbial communities from Saanich Inlet, British Columbia, Canada - SI112_100m | ecosystem: Environmental > Aquatic > Marine > Inlet | place: Canada: British Columbia | collected...
AACCACTTCCGGTTATTGAAATTGACGAACCCACTCTGGCCATTCATTTTTGTTCCAACACCTCGCCCTTCGCAGGACGGGAAGGCGAATTTGTTACTTCCCGGCAATTGCGTGATCGTTTGTTCAGAGAAATCCGTTCCAACGTTTCTCTCAGGGTAGAAGAAACCGATACGCAGGATACCTTCAAGGTTTCCGGACGTGGTGAGTTGCATTTAACTATTTTGATAGAAACCATGCGGCGTGAAGGCTATGAGTTTGCCGTTTCCCGGCCGGAAGTTTTGATCAAAGATATTGATGGCGTACCCCACGAACCAGAAGAATTTGTCATGCTGGATGTTGAGGACGTTTATGTGGGGTCCATCATGGAAGCCATGGGACAACGAAAAGCCACCCTGAAAAACATGATCCAGGGAGAAACCACTGCACGGCTTGAATTTGTCATTCCCACACGCGGACTTTTTGGCTTTCGTTCGGAATTTCTCACATTGACCAAGGGTACGGGAATCATCAATCGTAATTTCCATAACTTCATCGCGCATTGCGGCGAAATCGCCCAGCGCACCAATGGGGTTTTAATTGCCATGGAAAATGGCAAGACAACTGGCTTCTCCTTGTTCAATCTGCAAGAAAGAGGCTCCATGTTTCTCGGACCCGCCGAGGAAATTTATACCGGCATGCTTGTCGGAATAAACAATAAAGATAACGATCTGGTAGTTAATACCTGCAAAGAAAAAAAGTTGAGCAATATGCGCGCTTCGGGTTCCGATGTGAACATCATTCTCACCCCACCTTTAAAAATGAGCCTGGAACAAATTCTTGGTTTTCTAAATGAAGACGAGTTGGCAGAGATCACACCAAAAAGCCTGCGTTTAAGAAAAAAGATTCTGAACGAAAACGACAGAAAAAGATTTGGCAAAACACGCAACGCGATTCCCGTTTCCGTGTCCTGACTACTCCATTTTCATTGCCCGGATTTTTGAAATGATGTAGAATCAGCCACCTTTCACTTTGGATTCCCATGGAACGCACAACCCTCGTCCAACATATCAGACAGCAAGAAAAAGCTAACCCCGGGGCAACCGGTGAGTTCAGTGGCCTGATGAATGAAGTCATGGTGGCGGCCAAGATCATTTCTCTTCAGGTCAATAGTGCTGGGATTGGCGAGGACATCTTCGGGCTTACCGGAAAAATAAATATTCAGGGAGAAGAAGTTAAAAAACTGGATGAGTTTTCTGACATCACTTTCACCAAAATTATCGGTCAGTCCGGCACAGTTTGCGCTATAACTTCTGAAGAAAAAGACGAGCCTTACATCATCCCACCTGAAGACCACCCCGGAAAATATATATTTATGATGGACCCTCTGGATGGCTCTTCCAATATCGATGTCAATGTCAACATCGGCACGATATTTTCCATTTACCGGAAGAAAAGTCTGGGCACTGATGTCACGGACGAGGACATCCTGCAAAAAGGCGTGGAACAAATTGCCGCTGGCTATATCGTTTATGGTTCCAGCACGATTTTTGTCTACACATCCGGTCAAGGTGTTCATGGGTTCACGCTGGACCCCACACTGGGCGAGTTTTTCCTCTCCCACCCCGACCTGGCTATCCCCGAGCAGGGCTCTACCTACAGCACCAACGAAGGCAACTGGGGGGTTTGGGAGGAAGCACAAAAGGACCTGGTAGCTTATTTAAAAGAAGACGACAGCTCCACAGGGCGGCCCTATAAATTACGTTACATCGGTTCACTGGTGGCAGATTTTCACAGGACATTATTGAAGGGTGGACTCTTCATGTATCCAAAAGATTCAAAAAGTCCGAAAGGGAAGTTGCGGTTCTCTTTTGAAGCGGCGCCCCTGGCTTTCATCGTGGAACAAGCCGGAGGGAAAGCTTCAACAGGAGTTCAACGAGTTCTGGAAATTACCCCAACCGGTATTCACGATCGCCTGCCTCTCTTCATTGGTAGCAAAAAAGATGTGGAAATGGCGGAAGAACGTCTCGCCACTCCAGTTAAAAAAGGTAGCTGGTTCAAATGGCTAAACAGCTAACCGGCGAGCCGCCGGTGGCAGATAGCAATAACTCTATCTGGCTACCAAAGAGTTTTCTCGGCTTAAGGAGTCTTTGCCCAGTTCCCTCCGTCAGCATAAAACCTATCTAGTTATGAAAATTCAAAGCATACGTGGTGTTAAAGATATTCTGCCAGATGAAATCTGGAAGTGGCAGTACATAGAATCGGTCGCGCATAATATTTTCCCGCGCTACGGATTCAAGGAAATTCGCCTGCCCGTTTTTGAAGATACCCGATTATTTTCACGTAGCATTGGTGAAGCCACGGATATCGTAGAAAAGGAAATGTACACGTTTGAAGATCGTGGTGGCGACTCCATCACATTGCGCCCGGAAGGAACCGCTTCAGTCGTTCGCGCTTATGTGCAACACAAGATGTACAACCCCCCTTCCGTACTCAAGATGTTTTATATCGGCCCCATGTTTCGTTACGAGCGACCCCAGGCGGGTCGGTTGAGGCAATTCAATCAAATTGGGGTTGAGGCTATGGGCTCACCCAGTCCGGTTGTGGACGTAGAAGTGATGACCATGTTGGTAGAGTTTTTCAGAGAACTGGGTCTCACCGAAACCCGACTTGAGATCAACAGCCTGGGTAGTCAGGAGTGTCGGCCTCAATATCTGGAGCTCCTGAAAACAGAAATCGAAAAACATCTGGACCAGCTTTGCGACAACTGCAAAAACCGATATCAGCGTAATCCCTTGCGGGTCCTGGACTGTAAAGCAAAGCAATGCGGTGAGATTGCGGAAGGTCTGCCCAAACTCATCGACCACTTGGATACAGCCAGTGCCGACCATTTCTCGGAAGTGCGTTCCCTTCTGGATTCTGCCGGAACCCCCTACTCCGTCAACCCCAGTCTGGTCCGAGGTTTGGATTATTACAACCGAACCGCGTTTGAGGTCACCTCACAAAATTTAGGTGCTCAAAACGCGATTTGCGGTGGCGGCCGTTATGACAACCTCGTCGAGGAACTGGATGGTCCTTCCACGCCTTGTTTCGGTTTTGCTCTAGGTCTGGAACGGCTCGTCTCGCTAATACCTTTTGACGACATGAAAGGCTTGCAGAAATATCCGGATGTTTTTATCGTCTGCCTGGGTGAGGAAACAAAAGCCACCGGCTTTCAGATAGCACACGAACTACGATTAAAAGGATTCTGGGTAGAAAGGGATTATGAAATGGGGAGCATGAAAAGCCAAATGCGCAAGGCCAATAAAACGCAATCCCGGTTTTCTCTCATTCTTGGAGAAAACGAAATCCGCTCTGGTAAATTCGCATTGAAAAATATGGAAACGGGAGAACAAAAGGAGTGCCCAGCCCAGGAACTGGCAACTGAAATCGCAAAAACTTCCACCAATTCCAAATAATTTTTATTAAGTAAAACTTTTTTCTTAGATCAGCATCCTAACCCCAGGACGCATGATTGACCCCTAATAATGCTCGTGTTAGATTAACTTAAGTGTGTTCAACCTCACTTGATTGATTAAGGAAGTTATGGCCAGCAAAGAATTAGAAGTTCTTGAAGATTATATCGTTCAAAACAAGCTGAAGATAACTCGTCAAAGACGCATTGTCCTCAATGCTTTTCTGGGGTGTGAAAAACATGTCAGCGCCGAGGAACTTTATAATCAGGTCGCCGCAACAGACCCCAAGGTAGGGCTGGCAACTGTATATCGCACTCTGGCTCTACTGACCCAAAGTGGTCTGGCTTCGGAACTGGATTTCGGCGACGGGCAAAAACGGTATGAACATAAATATATGCATGGGCATCACGATCATATGATCTGCACCGAGTGCGGAAAAATCATCGAGTTCAACCATCCCCTTATCGAAAAGTTTCAGGAAGAAGTCGCCAGCCGGAACGGATTCACCATCACCTCCCACAAACTCGATATGTTCGGCCTCTGTAGCGAATGCCGCTAACCACTAGGCGTGGGGCCAGTGTGCAATAGCTTTGTTAGGCTGGCAAAAATTATCTCGGCTCAATCAAGCCATTGCTGTACTCCCTCCCGCGGGAGTGGGCTACGCGTGGGGGAGAGATTGGGCGCAACGAAAGCCAATATAGTTGTAGACTTCGTTCATCACCTGACCATAGGTGGTCACTTTAGGAAAGACTTTATTTTTAGGATGTAACCAGACCCGGTTGGTGATGCGCAAGGCACCGGCAGAGGAGTCAAAGGAACCACCCCGCACAACTTTTGATTCTCCGGCCTTCGGTCCTTGTGGGTTGTTTTTCGAACGGATTTTATAATAAGGCTCATACCAATCGTTGACCCACTCCCAGACATTTCCCATCATGTCATAAAGTCCATACTGGTTGGGAGCCTTACTGCCAACGGGATGTGTCGTTTGCTCTGAATTATCTTCAAACCACGTATAATCACCGTGCACCATATTTCCCCAGTAGTAGCGGGTCGTAACCCCTCCTCGCGCCGCATATTCCCATTCCGCTTCGGAAGGTAAGCGGTGACAGGACCCTTCTGATTTCTCAATAAATTTCTGCACATTCAGAAAGTTGACCTGTTCAACAGGCAGGTCAGCTCCACTAAACTTGGAGGGCATGAACCCCATCACCTTTTCCCAATGCGCCTGGGTCATTTCATATTTATCCAGATAAAAATCATCAACACAGACCTCATGCTCCGGCTTTTCATCTTCCTGGGTATAATCATTCCCCATGATAAAACACCCGCCTTTTATGAAAACCATCCCCTCAGGGGCTTTACTCGCTTTGGCCTGATCTTCAGGAGAAAGTTGAACCGGCACCACACGCTGATTAGAAACGGGGGAGGAGTCCTCTGACACTTCTGGCAGTTCGGAAAAACTGGGGTGGATTTCCTGGCTGGCCTGATCCTCTGCTTTTTCGGAGCAAGCACAAAGCAAGGAAATAACACTGATAGTAATAAAAAAATTAAAAAAACGCATTGTTTTAGAAGGAGTTGTAAAAGGGCTGCATAATACCATTTTAGTAAGGTTTTACAAAAAAAATCTGGCCTCACCAAATAATTCTTCCGATTTTCTTGAAATAACCCTGAAATAGGCTAAAAGATCTGCTTAAACCCCATTCAATCTAAAAAAAGCCTTAAATTTTTCGTCCAAATACCGATAAATAGAGAAAACAATCTCTTCCTGTCTTTAAGGAGTTGGACTTTGCGAATTATAAAGCCATTCTGCGTTTGTGCCGTTTTCATCCTATTTGGGGTGAGTTGCAGTACTCTGGAAAAAACCTATCAGAAAACGCGAAATGCGATGGGAGACCTTGTTTCCATAGTCAAGGAAACCCCTCTTCCCATGTTGGAACGTGATGAGCATGTCGACCTGCAATTTGCCAGACATCAGTTCAACCGCAGGGAATATGCAGTATCAGAATTTTATCTTAAAAAGACGCTGGCCAACTACCCGGAGAACCGGGAGGCTATACAACTTCTGCCTTGGGTCTATTTTTTTCAAAAACGTTTTGATAAAGCACTAGCGTCTTTTAAGCAGGCTCATACCCTTCACAAAAAAGACCCCACTCCACTGCTGGGCATGGGCTGGTGTTATTTCAGCTTAAAGGATTACCAAAAGGCTCTGGAAAGTTTTGAACATGCCGAACGGTTTGCCCCGAATTCCTATGAAGCTCATAAGGGGAAGGGGTTCATACATCTGGCACAAAAGCGAAGTCAACTTGCAGAAGAAGAGCTGGGGAAGATTTTTCGCCCTGCCAAGGTACAAGAGTTGCTGGAAATGTGGGAGGCCCGAAACCAGGGCACTTTGCGCTGGGAAATTGTTCCCTCAAGCCCCGAATCGAGTTCAATATTTACGTTGCCGGTTGAGTTCCCCCGCTATCGTAGCCTTCTTCTGGGGATGCCTCTGGAAGATACAGAGTCCCTGGATTTCGCATGGAAAAGTTTTCATCAAGGCAAATATACCAAAGCGGCTGATTTTTTTGACAGCCTCACTAACGCAGAGTCACTGAATCCGGATGCGGTAAATGGACTGGCCTGGAGTCTTTTGCATGCAAAACAAATTAATAAATCGGAGAAAATATTCAGAGAAATCCTGGAGGTCTATCCGCATTTCTCAGGGGCATTCAAGGGCCTGCAGGAAATTCAGGAGATCAAAAAGCACCAGGCCGTTTATGTCCAATACTATATAGATTTAGGAAAATACCAACTCGCGGCAGAAAAGCTCGACGAGTTGTTGGATCGGTACAATGATTGGGACCATCTTTATAATCAATATGGAAAAGTTTTTCTTGCCCGTAACGAATATGATAAAGCCCGGGACTATTTTATCAGAGCCCAGGAAATTTCTCCCCATGACAGTACCGCCCAGTTCGGTCTTGAGCAGGTACAAATGGCTCTGGACAAACAACTATACAAAGCCGATCAAGCTTTGAAAAAAGGTGACTATAAAACAGCAACCCTGATTTATCACGATTATATCGAGGAAGGTAGCGATCAGACTGCAGGCGTGGCTTTTCGTAACTTTATAGGAAAAGATGATTGGACTTCCTCTAACTTTTCCATGGCCCACGCTTATAACGGGCTTGGCTGGAGTCAGTTTCGGAAAAAACAGTATGGGTATGCCATCGACAAGTTTTCAAGATCCATTGAACACGACGATTATGAAGCGTCCTCCGCCAAAGGACTCGGCCTGGCCCTTTATGCACTGAAAAATTACCAGGATGCCATTCCCTATCTGGAAATGGCTCTGCGATATGACCCCGAAAACAAGGACTTGGCATACAAGCTGGACTGGAGCATTCTGAGAGGCGAGTCCAAGGATAGGTCGCAAAAGTATTTTACAGAGATTTTAAAAAAGCACCCCCTCCGCGCCTCGCCTTATATGGCTCTCGGTTGGATTCATTACAATTCGAGAAACCCTGATCTGGCGGTGGAATACTTTCTCAAAGCAATATCTCTAGATCCTGATTTTGCGCTGACACCGGAGTTTCTAGGGTTGCTGAAAAAGGAACGTTTTGGCTGGCAGGCATATAATTTCCTGGGCTGGACGTACTATCAAAAGCATATGTATGACAAGGCTATGCAAATGTTCAGGATTTCCATTAAAATCCAGCCCAACAAATCCGAAGCCCGCAAGGGAATGGGTTATATCTATTTTTGGCAGGAAAATTATGACTCGGCCATCACCATGTTAGAGCAATGTTTGGCTTTAAACCCGGATCCCAATCCTGTATTTGAAAGGGTCACCGGTTCCAACGCCATTGCTCCTTTTCAGATGCAGACCACAGCGCGAACCAAGCTTGGAAGAATCCACTTTATCCAAGATGATATCCTGATGGCGATCAACCTGTTTAACGAAGAAATCCGCAGGAACCCCAGTCAACCCGACGCCTTTGATGGATTGGGCTGGGCTTATCTTAAGCAAGGTCGGTCCCTGGAGGCCAGATCGGCATTCAAAACAGCAATTCAACTCGAACCACTCAATAATTCAGCACAAAAGGGCTTGCAGGAAGCGAAACAGACACTCACCGAAAAACACCTGAAAACCAAAAGTGCTTCGCCTTTCTTCTCCTTCCAGACAAGTCCAAACTAGCCAATTAACACCTTATTTACACCAAATCAAAACTTTCGATTGACACCCGCCAAGATTCGCTTACAATGTACTGTTATCCCGCTGGTTGCATAAATATTTAGAGACGCTCAAGGCTTTTTGGGGGGGGAAGAGGAGACCTTTCTCTTTTCACTGTAGGAGTGAGAAATCATGGAGTTGAATCTTGATTCGACTCCATGATCCCGGTTGCCTGTTTTTCGCCCTACCCTTCCTTAGAAAACATTTCCGCATAAGAGGACTTAAGACTATCCACAACGGATGGATCTGCCAAGGTTGAGATGTCTCCTAATTGGTCGGCTTCATTAGCGGCAATTTTTCTCAAGATGCGCCGCATAATTTTCCCTGAACGGGTTTTGGGTAGTGCCGGGGCCCAGTGTATGACATCCGGTGCGGCAATGGGCCCAATTTCTTTTCGCACAAACTGCACCAGAGCTTTCTTTAACGCATCATCCGGTTGCGCCCCATCCATAAGAGAAATGTAGGCATAAATTCCCTGCCCCTTGATCTCATGAGGGAACCCTACTACTGCGGCTTCCGCCACAGCCTCATGAAGCACAAGGGCCGACTCCACTTCAGCGGTTCCCATTCTGTGACCGGATACATTGATTACGTCATCAACCCGGCCGGTGACCCAGTAGTAACCGTCTTCATCGCGACGGCAACCATCGCCGGTAAAATAATAACCGGGGTAGAGTTTGAAATAAGTCTCCTCAAAGCGGTCATGATCGCCATAAATCGTTCTCATTTGGCCCGGCCAGGGTTCAGAGATCGCCAGCACCCCCGTCACTCCGTTGCCTTCAAGTACCTTACCGGTTTCCGCTTCGATCACCACGGGTTTCACACCAAAAAAAGGCAGGGTTGCCGAGCCCGGTTTAGCTGGAGTACAACCAGGCAGAGGTGTTATCAAAATACCCCCGGTTTCTGTTTGCCACCAGGTATCAACAATAGGGCATTTCCCCCTTCCCACATTTTTGTAATACCACCGCCAGGCTTCGGGATTAATGGGTTCCCCTACAGAACCCAAAACTCGCAGGGTAGAGAGATCATACTGCGAAGGAGTATCTTCTCCATGAGACATTAAAGCCCGAATAGCCGTTGGAGCAGTATAAAACTGAGTGACTTTGAGTCGGTCTACCACATCCCAAAATCTTCCGCAGTCGGGATATGTGGGGACTCCTTCAAACATAACCGTTGTCGCTCCATTCGCCAAGGGTCCATAAATAATATATGAGTGTCCTGTGACCCAACCGATATCAGCCGTGCACCACCAGATATCACCGTCCTGATAATCAAAAATATATTTGTGGGTCATAGCGGTAAAAATCATGTATCCGCCAACACTGTGCTGGACCCCCTTGGGCTTTCCCGTTGAACCAGAGGTATAAAGAATAAACAGAGGATCTTCCGCCGACATGACTTCTGCGTCACAGACGGGATCAGCATTTTGCATTTCTTCATGCCACCAGCAATCCCGACCCGATTGCATTTGTACAGGAATCTTTTCCCCAACCCTTTGGAATACAACACAGGTTTTAACAGCTACGCCTGCCTTTTCGGCCAACAGCATCGCTTCATCGGCATTGGGTTTTAAAGGAACCGCTTTCGCCCCACGAAATCCTCCATCGGTGGTAATAAGAACGGTGCAGTTGGAATCCACAATTCGATCCGCCAGAGCTGTCGGCGAAAAACCACCAAAAACAATAGAGTGAATCGCCCCTACCCGTGCGCAAGCCAGCATGGCAATAGCCAGCTCCACCACCATGGGCATATAAATAGAAATCCGATCGCCTTTTTTTACCCCGTGACTTTTTAGAACATTGGAAAATTTACAAACTTCTTCATGCAGTTGTCGGTATGTTAATTTCCGGTTCTCGCCGGGCTCATTTCCTTCCCATAAAATAGCGGTCTGGTTTCCCCGTTTTTCCAAATGGCGATCCAAGCAATTGACCGTAATATTGGTTTCTGCCCCTTTGAACCATTCGATGCGTATGTTGTCGTTTTTAACGTTGTAGTTATAGTCACATACCCGATCCCATTTCTTAAACCAGGTGAACTTTTCCGCCTCATCCGCCCAAAACTTTTCCGGTTCACGGATGGAACGCTCATACATCTCCCGGTATTGTTCCATGTTCTGGATCAATGCTTTTTCAGAAACAGACTCGGGAGGATGATAGATTTCCTCACTCATTTTTTATCTCCATCTAAACCGTTTTGCAAAACGGTATGTATTTTCAAATAGACCGGACAGCCCGGGTTGCCTCGGTCAATGTCCAGAGTCCGTCAGGCTGGGCAAACTCTCCATCGCGGATATTCAACACCCATGTCCGCATACGGCCTGGCACCTGTTGCGCGATCACGGAAAATCCCCCTCCTGAAGCAAACTGGTCACTGATGTAAATAGTCTTGCCAAACTGGTCCGTATTTTCAAATTTCTCATCAAATATTGTCGCCATTTCGTCTCTGGTAGGGAGACGCCAGTCATCATACCCGGCATATTTTTTTTCTCTCAACTCCCGCGCATAGTCGACACTCTCCTGATAATTGACCCATTTCTTCAAATCAATCATGCTATCGGCCTTGCACCACATCAACCCCTGCGCCTCGCAGGTGACTGTACCGTCCCCGTTATCGACAAAAATATTTTCAGCGTCACTCATAATGTTATAAAATTCACTCTGCACTTAAAGGTTAGGATAAAATATCATTTCAGTCGTTTTTTATCAAAGGTTCTATGTCTCAAACTCCCGAGAAAAAAGTTTTGCTGACTCATCTGGACTGGAACCTGCAAAGGTTGGATGAGGTCTTGAAACAAGGAAGCACCGATTATTTCAAGAGCGCCGCCCTGCAACGGTTTGGACATACTTATACCATGGCTATGAAGAGCATTCACGGTTTTGCGGAGCAGGAAACCCCTGACGAGCAATGCCTTGCATTGGCAATACAAAATGGCTGGATTGAAGACCCGCACCGATGGGAAGAAATGACCGCAGACTATAAATGCATCAATCAAAAACCCACTGAGCAAGAAGCAGAAGCCATATACCAGAAACTCCCCGGCTACCTGCAAGCTTTTAAAAGCCTGCATTCCCACCTGCAAAACCTAGCTTAGTCCAAGCTGGTAGAAAATAATTTTCTGAGCTTGTCCAAAGCCCTTTTTCTGTGGGAAATGGCGTTTTTTTCTTGGGCGGACATTTCTGCATAAGTTCGTTCATGACCGTCCGGAATAAAAATCACATCCCAGCCAAAACCATTTTCTCCCCGGATCTTTTCCGCAAGGGTTCCATTCACCTCACCTCTGGCAATCCGCATATTTTTTCCGTCGTAAACAGCGAAACAGCATATCGCTGTTGCTGATCGGTCATTAAAATCCTTGACCATCCTCAACATGCCCTGACAACCTACCGTTTCTTCAAACCATTTGACCAATGCACCGGGCAAACCATTCCAGGCATGGAAGACCAAACCAGAGTCCTCGACCATCACCGGGCATTGCAAAGCTGAGTAGGCTTGCTGAGCTTTGTGCCGAACTACCTCATTCAGGTCTGGGGTCTGGATTTCAAAAAGTCCTTCAACCTGAACCGGCTCCAGGGCAAGACCAAGAATTTCTCTCGCTTCCCGCACTTTATTGGGGTTTCCTGTGACAAACTTGAATTGCGGTAACATAATGGCTCCAAGGGAGGCAAATCAAATCCCCCCAACCCCCTTCGTGGAAGGGGGAGCTTTAATGGACCCCTCTTTTACAAAGAGGGGCTGGGGTGATTTAAAAACCTCTCATGCAATATCCAAGCTAGAGCTAGCTTGACGGGGTATTGTACATTTGTTATACATTGGCCTTCTCCATTATACCGACAACCTCTATATACATTATTTACCCAATTTACCCAGTTAAAATTGATGAAACCACTTATCCGCTTTTTCACTTATTCTTTTTTTCTTGTTTTCCTTAGTTCCTGCGGCCAGATTTTTGAGGTCGATGCAGATGTGCAGTCCAGACAAGCTCTGTTTGACCTGATGGAAATACAGGAGAAGTTTTATCAGGAAAACAAGCGATATGCCACCCGCCTCGGAGAAATTGAAAAATACAATCTCAAATATCATACCGGCATCGTCTACCTTGAAATAGAGTCGGCGGGAAAAGATAAATACAGGGCAATTTCCCTGCCTGCGGAATCGACAACCGCTCGGGTATTCGCGTATGACAGCGAACAAGGTGGATTTTATGAGATGGAGGGAGAAGAGGTTTCAAAATATGTCCTGGGAGCGTTGAGGCATATCCGCGTACAAAAACATGAAAAGGATTTAATTGAAGTGACCGGCTGGGTCATGATAGCGGGAATGAGTTTTCTGGGATTGCGTTTTTTTTCCCGTTACCGATCCGGAGAAAACAATCCAGCACTTTGGGCCTATCTCTTGTGTTTGCC